>Ga0194133_10000265_pt1 | contig 111186 bp, 76 predicted proteins | sample TA2KigOf40mmetaG_FD_155448 | JGI IMG/M metagenome (GOLD analysis project Ga0194133, IMG submission 155448) | Freshwater microbial communities from Lake Tanganyika, Tanzania - TA2015055 Kigoma Offshore 40m | ecosystem: Environmental > Aquatic > Freshwater > Lake | place: Tanzania: Lake...
TTCGAAGACTTACTGAGCAGTTCGAATATTTCTCATGTAGAGCGAGCCTATGAAAAGTATGTGAGTCGTGTGTTTGCGTGCGCGATGGCCGGTCCTGTTGTCTGGGTGTAAACTTTGTCAACCCCGCGTATGCTTTCGAAGACTTACTGAGCAGTTCGAATATTTCTCATGTAGAGCGAGCCTATGAAAAGTATGTGAGTCGTGTGTTTGCGTGCGCGATGGCCGGTCCTGTTGTCTGGGTGTAAACTTTGTCAACCCCGCATATGCTTTCGAAGACTTACTGAGCAGTTCGAATATTTCTCATGTAGAGCGAGCCTATGAAAAGTATGTGAGTCGTGTGCTTGCGTGCGTGCTGGCCAATTCTGTAGTGTGCTTGTGTGAGTGTAAACTTTGTCAACCCCGCGTATGCTCCTGAAGACTCACTGAGCAGTTCGAATATTTCTAATGTAGCGCGAGCCTGTAAAAGGTTTGTGAGTCGTGTGCTTGCGTGCGCGCTGACCGGTCCGTGTGGACTTTCGAGGAGCCAGTGATGTCGCTCGAGCCCGAGAAAATGCATGTCTGTGAGCGCCGCAGACACAGCGAGTCTCAAGTTCTTTGCTTCCCACTCCCATGGCCGTTTTCGTCGGGACCCGCGCGGAGTGCTCGCTGCAGCTCTACCTGCTCGGCGGCCAGTGGCAGGACCGCTTCGTGGAAGGAGGCTCAAAACAAAAATACGAGGTGCTCTACGACGAGGGTGCCGTGGACGTGGTGACGACTTGCCGAGACGGGCGGATCCGCTTGGCTCGGAACCTCCTGCGCGTATGGGACATGCCAGGTGGCCACGGACGCTGCTGCGTTGGCTGGGGGCAGCGAGACGGACTCCCCGTGTTCGTGCTTGCAGATGTCACGGTCGATTCCTTGAAGTGGAAATGCTGGCACAGTCAGCGAAGGACGTGGGCGTGGCAGCGCCCGGGCGTCGAGGTAGCTGGCTTCGTGCTGGAAACCAGAAGCCCTCCTGCCGACCAAGCCTGGGTCCTGCCGACGTCGGCATCGACCGCGAGGCAGTGGCGCACGGTAGCGTGGAGTTCCCTACCGCGCTACGTGAACGTCGGGGGCTGTAGTGAGGAAGACCTGCCGGACGCGGCGTCCCCGTGGGACCAGCGGTCCGAGCCCGCTAAGCCCCAGCCGTGGGTTCCGTGGAAGCTGTCCAGCTCGCTGGCCAGGGACATGCTGGCGCGCGAGCTGCCAGGGCCGCTCTGGAAGCTCGCGTCGGTTCCGTGCCAGGGCGGTCAGTGGGAGGATGTCTCCCGGTCCGCCTCGCCGCCGCTCGAGTCAGCGGATTGGGCGTTGGGCCACCCCGACAGCATCTGGCGCTTCACGGCCGCGGACGTCTCGTGGACAAGGGTGGCACCGAATCTTCTGGAGTTGAAGCGGGTGAGTAGCTAAATCCTGCTGACTATGGCTTGCCGATGAAAAAAAGCAGTCCTTGTCCGTAGCTCGTGTTTGTTCGTGACTGCACCGCAGGTTGTCAAAGCGTGTCGTCGGGATAGGGCCTTTTTTTCGAAGCCTTTGATTCCGCAGTCTGGGCTCACGCGCTGTATTGACTGCTTCGACCGCCCCCTACGTCCGTGCCATGGACTACAGCTCTCCGCGAGAAGCCCCCCATCTGCAAGTGAACGGCGCCATGGACCAGGAAAAAGAGCTGGTCTTCCTGGGCGCCCTCTCTGTCTGGGTCACGCGGCCCTGGCGCCTGGAAGCTTTAGTCGCGGTGAAGCGATTGGCGCTGTGCGCCGACGACGAGAAAGACGAAGAGGTGCACGCAGAATGGGTAGATGGGCTGGTCAAGTTTTATGCGAATGAACCTCTGCAGACGTTGCACCTGGACACCACAGCATGGCAGCAGCTGTTGCGAGTGGATGCGTTCAGGTGCGACGGAGAGTCTCTAGCTGCCGCGATCCCGGCGCTGCTGCAGAGAGCCTGGCAGATGTACTGGACGGCAGCTTTTTTGTGGCAGCGCGCAGAGGCTGGCGTACACTGGTACAGAAACCTGCAGGCTTCGTACCAGATCGTCGCTTCACTCTCGAATCTGCACGCCTGGCTGCAGACTTGGCTGCATACATGGCCGTGCGCGCCTTGCTGCGGGCCCACCCTCGCACCCACGGAGACCTTTGAGCAACTCGCCTTGTCTGCCTTCGTGGACCTCGATTATCCTGTTCCGAAGAGTGAGCAGACGTTAGTGTATATCGCGTATATCTGAAAACTCGAGACCTCCGATGCGTTTTGAACCCGCCAATGCAAAAAAAAAACGCGCGCGGTTACGAAAGTAGGTTGACAGGCTGCGAGTCCGTGGTTGTTCGCGCTGATGCTAGGCTGATGCCATCGTTGACGCCGCAGCCCTTCATCAGCTCTCTTGGTAGATTTTTCACCCCCGCGCTTGGACATGGAAGAAGCGCCGCCTCTTTGCAGCCTGACGGTGGATTTTGACGTGATACCTCTCGGCGGGCGCGATTTGCCGTTCAACGTCGAAGTGTTTTTCAAAGACTTCAGGGTGTGCAGCGGCTACAGAGGTCAGAGCGTCAGGGAAGTCGAACGCAAAGTCGCCGCAGTGCTGGGCATCTCTCGATCCTCGGTTTCGCTTCCGTTGAATGAAGTAACTGATGATGGCGTCACATGGGCGCTCGTCTTCGATGAGCTGCCTGTCTTAGCCTCTGAGGAGCTCGACGTGGAGTTGCTATCTGGGGACACGATGAAGCTTGCCGCGGGTCTGCCGAGTGGCCTGGTGTACGAACGCTTGGCTCGGCGACTAGGCTGCCAGGCCTGCCACGTGCGGCTGATCTTCGAATGTCCGTGCGGCAACGCGGTTCACGACAAGGCTGCGTGGAACTCGGAGGAGCATGACGTGACGTCCAAACGAGTGCAGGCCATGGCATTGCATCCTCATGCTGAGCAGGAAGAGAAGTATGATTGGTGGTGATGGTCACCGACCTTCGGAACGGTAGAAGAAAAAAAACGTCATTTCGAGGTTGGGGTTTGCCAGCATGCGCGTGCGTGTCGACGACTTCTCAGCTCAACTTTGGAGCAAGCAGTCATGGTTGTAAGCAAGCGGTGCATATATTCAGAGTGCGTATGATGGTGTGAGCCTCTGAAAAAACTGCTTCATGTGTCGACGTTTTTTCAGCTTAACTTTCAAGCAAGCAGTCATTGTTATAAATAAGTGGTCCATGTATAAGAGTGCGTACGAGGGCGTGAGCCTCTAAAACAACTGCTTATGTGTCGAAGACTTTGCGGCTCAACTTTGAAGCAAGCAGCCATGGTTGTGAGCAAGCGATCCATATATCAGAGTGCGTAGGAGGGAACTAGCCTCTAAAACAACTGCTGCATGTGTCGAAGACTTTTCGGCTAACTTTGAAGCAAGCAACCGTGGTTGTAAGCAAGCGGTCCATTTATGAGAGTGCGTAGGAGGGAACTAGCCTCTAAAACAACTGCTGCATATGTCGAAGACTTTTCAGGCTAACTTTGAAGCAAGCAACCGTGGTTGTAAGCAAGCGGTCCATTTATGAGAGTGCGTAGGAGGGAACTAGCCTCTAAAACAACTGCTGCATATGTCGAAGACTTTTCAGCCTAACTTTGAAGCAAGCAGCCATGGTTGTAAGCAATCGGTCCATATATCAGAGTGCGTAGGAGGGAACTAGCCTCTAAAACAACTGCTTCATGTGTCGACGTCTTCTCATTTCCTTTTTTCGAGCATGCCGCCATCATCAGAAGTTTTCAAATTTATTATGTCACACTTGCTGCAGCATTTTTGTTTTTGAGAGGAGGCTTTCCGCACGTCTCGGTTCAAGCTTTCTCGATCGTATTTTGCAGCTAATCATTCCTTCGTCATTTTGAGACATAATGGTTCTCGCTTGCTCCGGTGGCTTCAGCACTCCTCCAAGAGGAAACGGTTGCTCCAGTGGCTTCAGCACTCCTCCCCGAGCAAAGGGTTGCTCCGGTGGCTTCAGCACTCCTCCCAGAGGAAACGGAGGATTTGCATCTCCCCTCGGCTTCGAGTCTCCTCCTGCGAGGCGGTCCACGCATGTTTTGGACAGCCCGCGCACGCCGGGCAAGAGGCAGCATTACGTGGACAACACTCCGTTCGGCACTACAACGTTGTTGGATGGCTTTCGTCTGGGCCAGCGCATGGGCCTCGGGAGCGGCGCACGCGTGTGCAGAGCTGTGCGCCTCTCCGACGGCCTTGCTGGAGTGTTGAAAGCTAGCACTGCCGCTGGTAACGTGGAAGAATGGCAGCGCGAGGCGGGAGCTCTCAGGGCTCTGCAGGGGCACCCTTGCGTCTGCGGGTTGCTGGACGCCTTCGTGGACGAGGCGCACGTGCCGATCGCCTCGGTGCTCTTCATGCCCGAATACGGTCCCCTGCCACGCTTCAGCCTGAGCTTGGCCCTGCACTTCCTGCGTGAGCTAAGCGACGCGCTGGAGTTCCTGTGGCGCCAGAGGTATGTGCACGGCGACATCAAGCCGGCTAACGTGTGCTCGAGTGGCACACGTCTGGTGCTGTGCGACTTCGGCACGTCTCGCGTGGCTGACAGCTCTTGGGTGCCGGATCTGTCGGGCACTAGAGGCTACTGCCTGAGCGCTGCCGTAAGAGACAGGTTGACGCCGGCAAGGGCCTTCAGCGTGGACCAGCATGCGCTGGCCGTGAGCGTGCTGCAAATCGAAGCGGGTTCCGCCTTGCCCTCCGAGGCGCCAACAGGTGAGGTATCGAGCTCTTTGGATCCCGCGCTTCTGTACGGCATGCTGCACGGGAGAGCGACGTTTGCTCCTGCTGAGTTGGCTCTGCGCGTTTTGTGAGAGGCAAGGAGCCGTCTGAACGAAAAACCCAGTTGAGAGCACTAGTGCATGTGAGTTGCGGCAGTTCTTGTAGTCAGGTTAAACTTGTGTTTTGTGTAGCCTAGCCCTCACTACACGGATGGTTTCAAGCCACAACCAGTTGATAAGACTGATGCTTGTGAGTTGCAGCAGTTCTTGTAGTCAGGTTAAACTTGTGTTTTTTGTAGCCTAGCCCTCACTACACGGATGGTTTCAAGCCACAACCAGTTGATAAGACTGATGCTTGTGAGTTGCAGCAGTTCTTGTAGTCAGGTTAAACTTGTGTTTTTTGTAGCCTAGCCCTCACGACACCGATGATTTGAGTGCTGCAGCCGTTCATATCTCATCATTCGTAGATCCTCGCCCGCACCTCTTGAGACGCCATGGCTGTATCTGCGGCGTCGCTGGTAGCAGAACTCAAACAGGTCGCCTTGGAGCTCTCCACGGCATCGACCGCCGTGACGGACGATGTTGAAGCAGCGCGCGGTCCAAGCTGTATTACTCTGCACGGCAAGTACATCGCCGACATCCTGACCTGCGTCGATGGCCAATGCTTCAAGTCCGTGGAGCTCCGCACGCGAGCTATGTTAGAGCCTCGTGCTGACGTCTACCTGGTTCCCACAGGCGGACGGAACGAGGCGTGTGGTGTGGTAGACATGGGCGCGAGCGTCGAAGTGACCGCTGAAGAGCTCAAATCTGACGAATACATGGCGAAGCATCGAGTCCCGTTGGCAGAGCTTGAGAGCTACCTGGGGGCGCGCAGATCACTGCATTGCATTCCCCTGACCAATCCTCGAGTGTTGGGGCAACCAGTGCAGCTGCAGCGTATCAAAGGCGTGCAGATGTTCCGCAACCTGTCCGAGAGGGAACTTGAAGAGCTCAGGAACGTGCCTATGGCGACCGACGCTCAAAAGCGCGACCTCCTGGGTGTGCTAAGGCTGAGTCTCGGAGCGTTGAGGACAGGGAAACGCCGAGCAGCGAGAGCCACGGAGGCCGCCGAGGCCACAGCAGACACGGAGGCCGCTGAGGCCGCCGAGGCCACAGCAGGTGCGGAGGCCGCTGAGGCGACAAACGGAGGGAGGCCTCCCGCCAGGGTTCCAGCAGTGAAGGCTGAGGCCAAGAAGCGATCGCGCGCCGCAGCTGGCGGTAGCTTTTCGTCCAGTCGCCCCAGGCGCGGCGGGCGATAGGCGTGTACAAAGACGTTAGAATTGTGGGCTTAAGGCATGTACAGAGACGTTAGAACTGCGGGCAGCGTCAAAAAAAAAACATCATGTCGTATATGTCAGTTACTGTATTTGATGCAGGTGTGTCGACCTACCGCTGCTGTTGCGTGGTGTCGTCTATACGTTGATCGTCTAGAGCAGCTTTGAGCTCAAGATTCGCCGTAGAGGCCATGGAAGTGAATGTTCAACTTGTGTCAATGAGTGGCGCTACAGTCTTCGAAGGAAGCTGGTCAGCTTCTGCCTGGTGTCTTCAGCTGTTCCTGCTGGCACGGAAGGACGGGACCGTGTGCAGGCTTTGCCAGGGAGACAGAGAGATCGGTCCGTGGGATACCATCGCAAGCCTTGATCCTGGTCTGCCGGTCCAGGTTCTGCTGTCGCCGCTGAGCCCCAAGCTCGTGCGACCGCGGTCTGAAGACTCATGACCAGCTCTGACGGTGCGGACCGATCGCAGAGTATGAGCAATGTAGTTTAGGGAGCCGCGATGAAGCACAGGGAGCGCTGACGCAGTGAAAAAAACGAAAAGGATCGTTTAGAAGCATGCGATGTTCGCCTCCGTTTTCTGTAGAAATATTGTCATGACAAGTGTGAACCGACTGCTGTCTTAACGTTTGAGACTAAAACTTGAGCTTCTCGGCTCGATGGAAGCAGGTATTTGGCACCCTAGCGAAAATATATTGCAAATGCGCACTTCGACCATGGGTTTCCAGCTTGTCCCCTGTGGTACACTTGACCCCCATGTCTCGGCCGGCTTCGAAAGTCACGATTTGGTAGTGAATGCAGATGCGCAAATAGATGATCAATTGCTTCTGCTGCTGCTGCGCTCCTTCGACATCCACCAGGGCTTGCAAGAGGTGTTCGACGTGGATGATCAACGCTGCTGGGAAGGTACGAGGAGGTCCGATGATTCTTTGTCCTGGAGTCAGGTCAAAAAGAACGTCGAGACAAGGTTGGGCATCTCCTGGCATGACGATGGCCTTGCACTTGGAGAGCGCTCCATGGTTTTCAAAAAACTAGATAGCCTCTTGGCCGAGGCAGCCGTCGCTAGCGTGGTATCGCACGGTGAGCATGTGCCAGTACGTGTCTTAGAGTATCGACCTCCGTGGGAATCCTTTCGCACCACGGGCGTCTTTGACGACGCCTTTCTTGTCGTCTGGCCCGGTGGATTTTGCAGTTGGGAGGGTCAGAGATTTGCCAGACGTCACCCTCATCTCTGTGCGGGAGCAGTGAAACGGTGGTTAGAGCCGATTGACGACGGCGCCGTGCAGTTGGCGTTTGTGGAGTGTACCAATGCCAAGGTCGACTTACCCGAGAATACTTGTCTGGTGCAACTCGACGTCGGAGCTCCGAACTTTCCATCCAGTAGAAGAAGCCTATGCTTGTCTGCTGTGAGCGAATGGCTTGCAAAGCACCGGATCTTGGTGATGACTTGGGGGGTGCAGGGTAAACGCATGGAACTGTCCTGTCTTTCTTTCCAAGAAAACCTTCATTTGTGGAGTCAAGAGAAACAAAGAAGGGTCGATCTGGAGCAGTTGTTGACGAAGGGCACGCACATTTCCTCGAGAGTGAAAACGTCTAAAAAACGTCGTCGCTGAAAAAAAAAGAGGGCAGTGCGCTGTTGTAGTCGTGCAATTTGTGTTGAACCCCGTATGCCAAGGAGCTCTTGGACGCTGCACATACGTATGAATATTTCCCCTGACTGCTGTTGGATGCTGCAGCAAATTAACCGGATTCTGCTGCATCATCCAGCAGACACTCCCGTAATCCTAAGGCTCTCCCTTGGCGGCTGCTGGATGCTGCAGCAAATTAACCGGATTCTGCTGCATCATCCAGCAGACCTCCCCTAAGGCTCTCCCTTGGCTGCTGCTGGATACTGCAGCAAAGTAACCGGATTCTGCTGCATCATCCAGCAGGCCTCCCGTAACTCTTAGGCTCTCCCTTGGCTGCTGCTGGATGCTGCAGCAAAGTAACCGGATGCTGCTGCATCATCCAGCAGACCTCCCCTAAGGCTCTCCCTTGGCTGCTGCTGGATGCTGCAGCAAAGTAACCGGATGCTGCTGCATCATCCAGCAGGCCTCCCGTAACTCTTAGGCTTTCCCTTGGCTGCTGCTGGATGCTGCAGCAAAGTAACCGGATTCTGCTGCATCATCCAGCAGACCCTCCCATAACCCTAAGGACCTCCTTTGGCTACAGTAAAATAACCGGCCCTCTTTGCGTCTGACGATGCAGGTGTGTCGACAAGCCATTAGCTACTGCAGAACATCATCGAAGCAAATGTTGCTGCTTCGAGCCTCAGACGTTTGCGTCCGCAGCCGTTTCGAGTTCACAGCCTGTTTGCGTAGTGATAGCAACCGATTGACCGCAGGGATGGCATGCCTTCGCCAGTCGGAATTGAGCAAGGCGTGTGGGTACTTGCCACAGAGAGAGGTAGCCGACATGTTCTCGGCAGTGCAGAAGGCGCATCAGAAGCTGACCGTCATTGACGAACGTCACTTCCAGCGCGTGACGGGGAAGGAGCCAGGGCCGCTCAAGATGGTTCTGCTGAAGGACGGCGCCGCGTGGAAGACGGCCGCTCACTACGTGCCCGCTGGCGTGGCGGTCTGCGAGGCCAAAGCCTTCAGCCGTTTCTTCTCTGTGAACGGCGACCGCGTAGCTCTGCTACTCGTCGATCTCAAGAAGCGCGGGCACGAGCACGCGCTAGGGGCCAATCTCCTGGTGCCGGTGCAGTTGTCGGACCTGCAATCAGGCAAGCTGTGGCTGGACCACAATCTGCCTGCTCGCTCCGACGACGTGGACGTGCTGCAGCAACACATGTTGCCCTGGCAGAGCTTCGAGGTGACGGTGGCGCATAGCGAAGAGGAGGGCTTCCATCTCATCGACAGCCTCCGCCTCGTCTGGTGCGAAGACCAAAAGGAGGCGCTGGATTCCTGGAGCTCCGACGAGTGCGAGGACAGGCTTCGCGCTGCTCTTACGGGTCGTAAGCAGCTTCCGCTGGCGTCCAGAACCGCCCAGCCTGCGACGCTCGAGGCTCCCGACGCCAAGATCCTCCGCGTTCAGCGCAGCCTCTACGGCAAAAGCCGGGCGCGCGCTTCGGTGCACGTGCTGGAGTACCTGCTCAAGGCAAGCTACGACGCGGAAGAGGCGGCCAGCAAGCTGGGCTTCTTTGGCGGCGAGGTGCCGCCTCGCTGCAACGTCACGGCCAGGGTCTTCTCGCAATACCGTCGCCACGTGAACGACGACCGCGAGCTCTTCGCCTCGGTACAAGGCTTTCGCGAAGACGGCGAGTCCTTCGACTACGACTGGGGCAGCCACGCCGCTCAGGATAGCTTCTGCGTGTCCTGGAGCTGCAACGAGATGGGCGACGAAGAGCGTCAGCTGCAGGCGCAGCTCCTGGAGATTCTCGGCCTGCACAGCGCTGATCGGCGCCTGGTGGTCAAGAAGGAAAAGGCCTTGGAAGAGCGCCAGAAGCCAGTCGAGCAGCCGTCAGTCTCCGAGGGAGGCGCCAAGGTGCCGGATTTCGCCAAGAGCTTCCGGCGGAGAGCAGCGGAGCCTCCGGCGGCCGTCGCGGAGCGCGTCGCGGAGCGCGTCGCGGAGCGCGGTCGCCGAGGCCACTCGCGCAGTCGAAGCCCTCGCGCCAGGGCTCGAGGCGAAGGACGCTGGCAGGCTGACGCTCAGAGGCAGAGGGGGGCGAGGGAGCACCAGCAGAAGCAGCGCGACGGGTGGAGGGATCGACCCGAGCGCACCGTCCACAGGGAGCGCGCCTGGACGGGTGGCAATAACGGCGGTACGTTCTCAGGCCACCCCCCCGTGTGCCCTCTGGGTCTTGTGAGCGCTCGAGCCACGGCGCTCCCTGCCTTCCTGCGCGACTTGCGGCGTTGCCTGACAGAGCAGGTGGCCAAGGACTCGTTCTTGAGCACTGAGACTGTGATGCAGCTGGTGCGGTCCATACCTTCTTCGGGCGCCACTCGCGCTCTCCAGACGCTCGCTTGCGCAGGATACGACGTGGCTGGCCTCAACGAGCTGGCACAGGCCACTCCGCAGGTGACGCCGGAACACGTGGAAGAGGCCTTCTACAACTTCGAGGTGCTGTACGTCTATGACGCGAGGCTGGGCATCAGCGAGACAGTCATGAGCCCCGGACCCGAGTGGGTGGACTTCGTTCGCTGGGCGTGCTGCACCGTCTCCTGGGCGTCCCTGCTGCACCGTCCGTGGGTAGAGCTGCTGCAGCAGGCCGTGGCACCTTTGCAGGCTGGGTTTTACGCGAGCCGCAGCCACGTGGACTCTGGCTTGAACCGCGTCCTGCGCGGCTTCGACTTGGGGCTCTACGAGGCGGTAAGGAGACAAGGAGAACACAGGAGCCACGCCCTGGACGTAGTCGCCTTCGAGCAGTTCGTGCTGAACCTGGACAAACACGTGCGCGCGCTGTGGCAGGCAGGTCACCCCAAGTCGAAAGTGGGGGTGAACGCCTACAGCATGCTGGTGGGCTGCCGCTGGGCGGTGCAGGCGTGCGACCGCCCCGGCGGAGCTATCGTGGAAGCGAGGCTCTTCGCCGAGTTGCGGCGCATCGCGCGCATGTCTTCTAAGCTGCGAGATGAAGTGCGGCTGCTGTGCCAGGAGTACGAGTACAAGCGCCAGGCGACGCCCGCCCTGGCCGAGCTGCCGAGGGAGCTCCTCGAGGATTTGCGAACGGTCTGCGCCGAAGAGTCCGACTACCAAGAACCGTTGCTGGCCATCATGGAGAGGCTGAACGTGAGCCAGGCTCCTTGGCCATGGTGAGAGCGGTACAGTGCACGGTCTAGGAGTTCCAGCTAGATTGAGTCTGCGAGGAAAAAGCAATGCACTGGCGTCGTGTCGTAGGCCTCGTGTCGTGTGCAGTGTGTGCGTGAGCTCAGCTGCCCTGCTGTGGTATAAACTATGAAACCGAGTGTGCATGTTACGAAACATTCGCAGCTTTTTTTGCTCCAGCATCCCCTCTAAGTTTGCTCACTGCTTCGCCCCCCATGACTCTTTCGGACGCGCAGGCACTCGTTCTTCTCTACTCACTTCCATTGAGGGAGGTGGTGGAAGCCCGCGCAGAGGTACCCCAGCTTCCGGCCAAGGACCTGTACGCAGCCCTCTTCCACCGCGCTCGAGATGCCGTCGGGCCGCGGGTACTGCGCGCCCTCGGACTGCCAGAATACATCGAATCGGTCGAGTACTGCTCTGGTTGGCTTCTGGCCTTCAAGTTCCCGTACGTGCTCACCAGCCAGAACTGCTTCGATTTGGTCGACGGCCCGCAGATAACGGTCCAGGTGCTGTCGACGTCTCTGGCCCTAGAACTCAAGGAGCGTCCGCAGCTGCAGGATGTGCGAGCAGTGACCGGCCAGCTGAGCAAGGAACGCTTGGCGCTCGCGCTGTGTTATCCTGGGCGCTGCAGAGCGGACGGGCTCAACTTCCTCGATCTAGATCTCTTGCTGACGGAGCCAGCGTGCGAGCCGAGGCTGCTGCAGGCTTCCGTGGCCTCGCACAAGGCCTTCATGCGCTGGCAGCGGAGCTTGGGATTGCGCCCTCCGCCGGTAGTGACGGCTCGCATCATGTGCGAGGCACTGGACGGGTATGAGGCGCTGGACAAGAGCGCTTTCGATGATCTGTGCAATTACGTGAGTGCGGAAGATTCGGAGCTCTGCCGCTTCCGCTTCCGCGCGTGGCAGGCGCTGAACGGTCTTCTCTCCGACGCCTGGCAAACGCCAGCACTCGTGTGGTGACGTCTCACCTTGAAGTTTACGCGTCGGTACTCGGTACAGTCGCCGCGCCTTCTGAAAAAAAAAGAACGCATAGAGAGATAGTTGAAAGTAGGGAGTGGGGCATGTCACTGCATATCGTGATTGAGAGTACACACCTTGTTCTGCCAGACTTACGCCTGAGGCTTCGTGTTAGTCAAGATTCTGTTATTCCACACCTAGTAAAAAACGAATTTATAGGAAGATACTCGAAAGTAGGGTCCATGGAAGGTCACTGAATATCGTGATTGAGAAGTTGGCAATCATGCCAGCCTCATTGCCTGCTGCTTCGTGTCAGTTGCACGCCGCGATTGAGAGTACACGCCTTGTTGCCTGCTTTGCGTCAGTCAAGCTTCTTCCTAGCGCGTCTAGCCGAGCCATGGAGAGGCGACGCGCGCTGGCGCGCCTCTGCCGCGCCGATTTGCTGGCACTTTGCGTGCATTTCAACCTGGAGACTGGAGGTCAGAAGAACGACATCCTCGATCGATTGGAGCCCTGCAGCGAGGTGAAGAACCAAAAGCGTCCTCGGCGAGCGAACTTGAGCGGCGCCTGCGGTGTGTGTGGCGAAGGCTTGGCGGCAGGTTGTCCATCACCGTGCCCGCTCTGCCGTCTGCGCACGATGGATCCCTTTCACGAGACGACCGAGATGGTGCACCACTGGCTTCCTTACCCTGGAGGGGGGGTGACGTGCTCCGTGCAGAGGCCCGACGTGCTCTCGCCGGGAGAAGGATTTTTTCTGCGTATGGTGAAGATCCACGGCCGCAGCGAGCAAGTCTGGCCCAGGACCTTGGTTCTGAAAGTGAATGGCGTGGTGGCTCTGCAGGTGACGGCTCCCGAAGGGCAACCTCGACGGGACCTGCCGTACTCTCTGCAGCTGAGCCCCGGGGAAAATTCTTTGGAAGTGCGAAGTTCCGACGGAGCCGAGCGGATGTCGTACGCTCTGGCGGTCGTGCGCACTCAAGAGCGAAGCGTCGAGGCCTTGCAGCAGCAGGTTCGCTCGTTGGATCGATCCGAAGCGCTCATCAAGCTGGCCGCGATGCTGGCCCCGGGAGACCAGGAGGAGGTGACTTGCTCCCTCACCGAAATGCCTTTGCATTCCATTTGCCCTCTGACACTTGAGAGGCTGCGCGTTCCGGCGCGAGGGCGAGACTGCCCTCACCTGCAGTGCTTCGAATTAGAAGCCTTCCTCCGCACGGCGGCCCAAACGGGCGCCTTCAACAAACGATGGATGTGCCCCGTGTGCTCGAGGAGAGTGTTGCCGGACAGCCTCGTGCGAGAAGAGTTCGTCGCGTCGCTGCTTCCGACACTACCAGATGATCCCGTGTGGGTAGATGCCAGTGGCGCGTGGAAATCTGGTCAGGACGTGGAAGAGATTGTCATCGATGACGATGACGATGACGACGAAGAAGCTGACGCATTACGCCACCTGTAAAAAAGCTGGTCTTCTCCCACCGCGCAGTGCAGTCAACTTTGAATATGCTTACGTACTAGCAGACGGATAGGATCGTAAGTCTTGGCGTACGTGCGCTCCAGGCCTCAAAAAAAATGGTTCGTGCAAAGCCGACCAGTGAGTCCTCCAGTGTCGCTCAGTCGAATTCTGTTATGCTTGCGTGCTAGCAGACAGATAGGATCGTTAGTCCTGGCATACGTGCCCTTTGGTCACATGCGCAGCGCATACGTGTGTCGATGAGTCAACTTTGAACATGCTGACGTGCTAGCAGACAGATAGGACGATAAGTCTTGGCGTACGTTGGCTTTAGGCCTTAAAAAAAAAGGTTCCGTTAATGCTAGTTGTTCTTGTCTGCCTTGTATGCTCCACGACAGAGCCATTGTCACTCAACGTGTAGAGTCGCTTCTGTCACGTCCAACCCCTTGGCCATGTCGGCGGATGCTCCTACGAGAGAGACGATTTCAGCGGCATTGGAAGCCTATCTGGAGGGCCAAACGTGTCACCACTTGATGAGCTTGCTGCGCACCCAGCGTGACCTAGCTCGGTTCTCCTCGGCGTGTGTGCAAGTCTGCGGCCCGTTGTCAAAGGAAGCAGATGATTGGCAGGAACGTCTAGTGGACTTTTTCGCCGAGGAGCGTGCTTGGTCTCTGAGCTTTGTGCAGTACGGACAGCTTCTTCCGCTGCTTGCGCCCAAGTTCCAGGTTAGAATGCTCGAAGTCAGCTTGGATTCCGGCGTCTACGTGGATTCGGACCTCTTTGCTGGCGTACTCTGCAGGTGCTGTCTCTACGGGTTGAGATACCTGAGCAAAAGCTGCTTATTCCGCAATCGGGCGCGCCTCGCTGCAGCGTGCCGAGAACTGGGACCCGCGTGGGACAGATCGGTGGGGTTGTGCTTCGCCGCGGGCATGCCTGCGTGCTTGCTGAGGGACGAGGACTTTGTGCGGTCTGGCATCGCGTACGTCAACGACGAGGGACACAGCCTGCAATGGCTTTCTTCGATGATGCCTTGCGTTGGCAAACGCCGCGACGTGGCGCTAGACTTTGTCCGTAGGCAGCTGTGTTTACAGCATACGGATTTCGTCGACGACGAGGAAGTGGTCCTGGCGGCTCTGCAGCATAAGGTGGTTGCTCTGGACGCCTGCTCGTTGCGGTTGCGCCGGGACAGGCGCGTGCTGGAGGAGGCAGCTAAGATGGGTCCGTCTTTCTTCTTGACTTCGACGGGCAAGGGTCTGCGAGGGGACCGCGATCTAGTGCTTCTGGCCGCATCTCAGAGCCCTCGCGACTTGCTAGCGTTGCTCCCGACGCTGGTGTCAGAGTCCCTGCAGCGAGATCCCGTGGTGCTGGCGGCTGTGGTGCACGGACTCGCCAAAAACGAAGACGCGACCGTGGAGTCGGTCAGAGGGTTTCTGAGCATGCCCGAGACTCGCTGCGAAACCTTTTATCGAGCCCTTCTGAAGCGGTCTGGCAAACACCTCGGCCTCCTCGAGGCTCCTCTACGAGCTCGCCGGGATCTGGTGCTGTTAGCTGTCAGAAGCGACGCGAGCAGCGTCATGTTCGCTGAGGAAGCGGTGTGGAATGACGCCGGCTGTTTGGGTTTCGTAGCGGCGTTGCTTTTGGCCGGCTGCCCTTGGGACTTTGTACCGCCCAGTGCCTGGAGCCAGATCCGCGCAAGGATCGACCCGGTCGGATTCGCAGCGACGTTGCTGCTCAAAAACCGCAAGGTGTGGGCTGAAATGCCTCGGGATGTCCAAGAGGCCTTGCCTGACTGCTTGAACCATCGTTGTAGCGTCTGCTGGAATTTGCCGCAAGAGATCAGAGCCTGTGCGCCCGTCAGTGGCGCCAACTGCCGCAACTACTTCTGCGACCCGTGCATGTGGTCCATCGCCAAGCACTTCGGGCGCGTCACATGCCCCGTATGCCGCCTCCCGCAGATCGTGGGCCGCTCCTGCGGTGGTCTGGCCTGGGACGCCGAGATCCTTGTACAGCGTGAGCTCGAGTACAGAGCGAGCAAGCGCCAAAGGGTGTCGCCGTGAGCGCGCCCAAGGAGATCATGTCTTGGCTGTTGTGAGAAAAACTTGGCTGTCCTTTGCAACATGGAATAGTGTCGCAAGAGCGCTCGTGTCTTCGTCTCAGTCAACTTTGAAGCAGTTCGTGTCTAGGCAGACGGTTTGTGAAAGAGAGCATGCCGCGCGCGCACGCTTGGGCCTGTTAAAAAACGACGCACGTCGCTCAGTCTGCAGCGACTGCAACGTGATTTCTTGAGCGTGCTGGCGTCTAGGCAGAAATTATGCGGAAGTCGCATGCATATCTTCGGACTTACGCAGCAGTCAACTTTGAAGCAGTTCGTGTCCAAGCGGACAGTCTGCGGACAGGGCAGATCGCACGTGCATGTCTTAGGCCTGTGTAAAAAGCGTGCGTGCGCGTGCAGCACAGCCATAGGGCGTCAAGGCTGTTTTGTCGTGTACGTGCAGTTTGAAAGCTCGAACCGTAGATCTCAAGCCTGATCTGCCTCCTCTGGACCATGGAAGCGTGCCGAAGTGTCCGAGCTTTGGGAGTGCAGCAAGCAGCGCTCAAGCGGGCCGAGAAGGCCTTCAGGGAGCTGGTCAAGCAGCGCAAAAAGGAGCTACGCGACAGGGTGCAGGAGCTGTTCAAGACTCACTTGAACGAGGCGGTTCATCCGATGCAGTTCGCTGGTGGTCCTTTGGTTCAGAAGGTACTGGCGCCACAGGTCAAGTACCTGGAGCCATACGTGACCAGCCAAGAGGATCTGGAGCGATGGCGTTCGGTCCTCGTCGACTGGCGCCGACGCTGCGAAGATGCCTCCATGGAGCAAGCGGAGATGCTTCAGATTGTGAGCTCGCAGCCGGCCGAAGGGGCTGCCCACCACGAGAGCTTCGAAGATGCCTTGGCCTTCTTGGTCCGGAGTTTGGAGCAGGCCGCTGAAGCTCGCGTTTTGCGGAGCGGTCATTGAGACTGCAGTGGCAGCTGCTGAAGAGGGGAGTCGTAGGAAAGACACGAGTGAGAGTTTGCGCCGATTTGCGTTCTAAAAAGCGCGATGACTGCAAAGCCGTCATCACGTCTCGACGGCGTCTTCTCATTGCTTTGGTATTCTAATAGTCGTCCTAGAACACCGTATTATTCCGAATCATTGTTCAAGCATGAAAATACCCTCCTTTTTTTTTCTTGAGGGTGCGTCAGCGTCGTCAGTTGTTGAACACACACACAGTGCGTCTTCTGCGAGCTTTCGGATCGAGATTTTGAACTTTTTAGCGATTTCTTTGTAGCTGATTCCCCAGCCATGGCCTGGACCCAATTCAAGCTACCAGCCGCTGCGCTCCCTTGGGGGTCGTGCGAGCCTTGGAACAGGATTCCAGAAGGTTTTCAGATGGCTCCGGATTACTCGAAGTACATGGGCAGCGTCGCAGACGTGGTACGCGAAGTTTGTCGAGGCGGCTTGCCCGGCGAAATTCTCAAGCTGGAATACAGGCTCGTACCCTGGCATCAGCCGCAGCGGGCCAGCTCAGAGTCATGCAGCCTTCACCGCCTCGGTGTCATGTCGAACCGGGCTCCTGAAGCTACCCAGCCGGCTGCGCTGAAACAGCAGTTGCGAAAGGATCAGTTGATGCTCCTCGCACACATGCAGTCGGCGGAAGCGAAGAAGAGGCCGATCGACGTCACCTGGTGCGGTACTGCTCGCATCCTTCGCCCGCAGCTCGTCGTTGGAGAAAAAGCTCGCGTACATCCTGACCTTAAGTGGAAGGACCTCTTCGCCGACGCGGGAGTTTCACAGCGTGGGATGCTGGTCGACTCGACTTGCGAGACGCTCGCCCGCGTCTTCGGAGAGTGGGGGACCGTAGTGCAAGTTGGCGCGATGGTGGAGGTCGAGTGGAGCCTTCCAGGAGGCGCCTTGCAGAGGTTGGCCCTGTCGGAGCGTCATTGGCAGAGAGCACCACGCCACGAGGTCTTGCGGGTGGGCTCCGCAGTTCACGTTCGGTACGATCACGATTTCGTAGACCAGCGCCAGCTCGGCACCGTGCTGAACATAGAGGGCCAAAAGGCGACAGTGTGGTTCCCTACTTCGACGCAGTGGCAAGGGTCGTTGACACAGCTGCGCCTGGCGGAGCAGGACGGCGGTCCCGAGGAATATGAGCTGCGGCTGCTGGAACTTCGTGTCCACGTGCGCTATTCCATTTGCGGTAGCGTTCTGTCTTCTGCCATGGGGTCAGGAAAAACCGCCGTGATCCTTGCCCTGCTGGCGTCAACTCCGGACAAGGCGAGCTTGGTCGTGGTCCCTTCGGAATTGCACGGTCAGTGGATGGCGGAATGCGAGAAGTGGTTCGGTGGCAGCTTCGATCGGTCGTGCCTGAAGGCCGGCAACCTGACTGTTTGGGCTCCGAACAACCTGCAGCGGTACCGAGAAGGGGTCCACGCCGCAGCGTCCAAATCTGTCGTGCTCCTGCCAGACAAGCTCTTCAAGAGCAAGGGCTTTCCTTTGCTAGCCAAGTGCTCAGAGGGCCTCTTTCATCCCAGGAGAGTGCAATGGCACCGCCTCGTGGTTGACGAGGCGCACCTGCTCTACAAGGCAGGTCGGGAAGTGCAGGAGGAGGTGCTGTCGCTGCGCGCCGGATCCGTGCACGCCGTCTCGGCTACCCCGCAGCAAGGCAGCGGCAACGCTGGCGCCTCAGCGCTGCTGCGCCTCATGGGAGGCACCTTGTACCCCTTCGGCATTGTCGACAACACAGACAGAGACGCCACTAAGACGGCGCAGACGTTTTTCGAGTCTTTCGCCGTCGTGGGCCCCTCCCCGTGCTCGACGAGAGTGGTCAAGCACGAAGTGCGGGTGCAGCTGTCCGATGTGGAGCGTGTGCTCTACGACAGCGCCGTAGGCCGCCACGTAGCGGGTCGTGATCTGCTGGACCTCTGCAGTTGCTTCGTCCGCAGTGAGACCTCGGCCATGCGCGAGGTGGGCGTGCTGCTCAAGCTGCTTCGCAAGGAGCGAGACGACGAGTTGGATCGCGCTCGCGCCGAAGCCGACTTCGTGCGCAACCTGGCGAGCGCGCTGGAGCAGTCCGAGCTGGCAGTCCAGTCTCTACGCCGACTGTCCGAAAGGCGTCAGCGTTGCCGCGACCTCAAAAGCAGCAACCAGTGGAGGCGCGGTCGCGACGTCGTCGACGAGCTCTTCGCAAGTCCTACCGTCGGTCCCGTGACCGTGGGGGGAGTTCGAGGGGTCAAGTCTTCGCAGATTCTGGAAATCTGCGGACCCCTCGGCTTGCTGGACATGGCGAAAGCGGCCGAAGGAGAGCTGAAGCAGCTCTTCAAGGACGCCTTCGACGAGCAGCTCAGTCACCTGTCCGGCAACTACGAGAGGCTGGGACAGGTCTACCTCCAGCTCGAGTTTCTCGAGCAGAGCGCCCGGCAGCTCGATGAGGCGTGCATGGTCTGCCTGGAAGATCTGAGCGTCGAACCGGCTTGCTCGTTCCGGTGCGGCCACAAGCTGCATCAAGCCTGTTACCACGAGCTCGCCAAGCGCTCTTCGGCCTGCCCCACCTGCAGACGCCAGTGGCAGCGAGGTGACGTGTTCAGCTTGACCGTCGAGGGCGACGCCTTCAAGAAGTACGGCACCAAAGTGCAACGCATCGTGGAGTTTCTGCAGAGCCTTCAGCGGGAACGCCCCAAGGCCAAGGTGCTCCTCTTCGCTCAGTACGAGACGCTGCGCAAGAAACTTTTGGCGGCCTTGAACGAGTTCAAGCTTCCTTGCGTCACGATGCAGGGTAGCGCCGAGGTCCAGAGTGCCATCCAGCGCACCTGGCAGAGCGATCTGGAAGGCAGCGCTAGGGTCATGCTTCTGTCGATGGAGAAGCACTCGGCTGGCCTGCACTTGACCGCTGCGGATGTCGTTGTCTTCGCGCACCCGCCCCTGGCTTCGAATGCAGCCGAGGCCATGCAGCTTGAAGCGCAAGCTATCGGAAGAGCCTGTCGCGTAGGGCAGCGCTCCGAGGAAGTCAACGTCTGGCGCTTCGTCACGGACGGCACCGTAGAAGCACAATTGGCTGCTCAAAACTCGTACAGTGCAGCAGCAGCAGCAGCAGCAGAAGAGCGAGCGCCGAAGCGTGCTCGCCACTGAGAGGACCTGAAATCATCAAGGTTGCGACGCGTCGATCGAGAAAAATGCGTGTCCGACCCGTTTTGTGCCGATGTCATCTTTGAAGGGGCTTGGGAGATCGTAGAAGCCCTTTGACATGAACAAGCCACAATCACGTACTCCACGCCTGTATAATACATACACGTAGATATGTACGTTCATGTTTGTAGATCGTGTCTATCTAAAGTGCTTGAGCCTTCATAAAATCTAAAGCTACGGCAGGTAGCTTTTTTGCGTATAATATCAGCAGGCGGCTAAGTTCAAAGACTGGGGTCTTGTGCCGATGTCATCTTTGAAGGGGCTTGGGAGATCGTAGAAGCCCTTTGACATGAACAAGCCACAATCACGTACTCCACGCCTGTATAATACATACACGTAGATATGTACGTTCATGTTTGTAGATTGTGATAATACATACACGTAGATATGTACGTTCATGTTTGTAGATCGTGTCTATCTAAAGTGCTTGAGCCTTATAAAATCAAAAGCTACGGCAGGCAGCTTTCTTGAGTAGGCGAACACGTCGAGGACGATTCACGTCAAACCATGATGAGCGTTAGCCAGAACCTTCGCGTGCAGTGTGTCTGATGATTGCTGCGAAGCTACTGTGTCTTCGTTCGCAAGGGAAGCTCTTCAGACGACCCGATAGGATCTCGCGTTCCTGCGACTGCATGAAAGATCGTTCCTTTGGCTCTCTGCAGCCGTCTTCGCTTCAAGGCCGTAAGTAGCTTTTTCTGAGTCACCTTTCCGAGTAGACATGGCTTATCAAGAGTGGTCAGAGGTGCGAAAAACTAATCTCCGTGACCTCTTGAGGCGCTATTTGCAAGGAGATGTGGTAGCGCAAGAGCCCTTGACCGAGCTGATGTGGGACGACCGAAGCTTCCACAACTTCAGCATACAGTTCAAGCGGATTTGCACCGAGTTCCCCCCGCAAAGCGTTGAGTGGCAAGAACGGCTCGTTGCCTTTGTCGGAGACCTCAAACAGCTAGCCGGGCCGAGATACGCGCAGCTAGGTGCGCTGCTGCCGCGGCTGCTGCCCAGGTATCAGCTGGAGCTGCTCGCGCACAGCTTGAATCCAGGCGAGCACGTGGACTCGGACGCACTGGCAAAGACCTTTTTCCGCTGCTGCCTGTACGGCGTGAAGTACCTGAGCAGCAGCTGCCTCCTGAGAAACAGAGCGCAGCTAATCGTAGCATGCCGTGCCCTGGGTCCTGCCTGGCAAACATCCGCTGGACTGTGCTTCGCCGCCGAGCTGCCCTGGTCTTTACTCGAAGACGAGAGCTTTGTTCGGTTGGGGCTGTCCTTTGTGAATGACGACGGCCACAGCCTTCAGTGGCTCACATGCGCCGTCTATCGCGAGGAACCGGGTCGGAGCGTTGTGATGGCCTTCGTGAAAAACAACCCTAGCCTGTTGCGGCACACGAAGTTCTGCGACGACGCCGACGCTGCACTGGAAGCTCTACAGCACGACGTGAACGTCGTGGACTTCCTCTCAGTTCGCCTGCGCCGCCAGAGGAAAATCTTGGAAGCTGCCGCTTCGCGTGGGGTACGTTTTTTCTTCACGGAGACAGGCGAGGCGCTGAGGGCGGACCGCGCTTTGGTCCTGTTAGCAGCCGAAGGAAATGCTGCCGAGTATGTGGACATGTCTCGGAATGCGATAGCAAAGTCGCTGCATTCAGATCCTGGCGTCCTGGCTGCTGTGGTGCACGGACTCATGGGCAAGGAGGAACACGAAGCCTCAGTGCGCCGCATCCTGGAGATGCAGGAGACGCAGCAAGACGCCTTCTATCGGGAGCTCCTAAAAAAACCGGGCAGCTTCCAGCTGCTCGACTCGTCCGTGCGGGCGAGACGAGACATTGTGCTCTTGGCGACTGCGGCGGATGTCGACGCCTTGGCCTTCGTCGATCCTGCGGTTTGGATCCAAGACGCTGGCCTCGACGACTTCTTGTTCTCAGTGCTGTCCGCGGGCTGCTCTCGAAATCTGGTGCCCGCAGAGTTGTGGCAGAGGCTCGAGAGAGAGGGCGGCGCAGTCGCCTTGGCGGCGGCGCTCTTGCTCGAAAACCGCGCAGTTTGGACCGACCTGCCGCAGTCCACGCAGCTAGCCCTCAAGGATTGCTTCGAGCACCGCTGCAGCATCTGCTTCCAGCTGCCCAAGGAGATCAGAATGTGCTCTCCCATCAACGGCAACAACTGCCGCTACTACTTCTGCCGCCCCTGCCTCGAGGAGTTCTCAAGCCGCTGTCGTGAAGGCGTGCGCTGTCCGACGTGTCGGCTCCCGCAGGTGCCAGGTCAGAGCTGTGGAATCCGCGCTTGGCCAGCTGAAACCCTCGTGGAGCGCGAGCTGATCGAGGCGGCTGCCAAGCGTCGCCGCATCTGAGGATGGTCAGAGCGGGAAGGAGTATCGTGAGGCCTGTGTAGGGGTGCGCGATTCTGCGCGTCAACTTTGGAGGCGCTCTCATATCCATGTGCAACCTTTGTGGGAACGGACCAGCAGAGTGCGCGCTTGAGCCTGTGAAAAAAAAAACATGCTACCACGAAGTGTCCGATGCATGTGAAACCCATCTAAATGCGTTTTCTGGACGAGCATGTGCATTGACTCTGAAGCGTTCGTGTGAGACCAGAAGCGTGTTGTGTGTGCTGTCTTTCTTGTTCTCAGGATTATCTGTTAAACATGGGCTGGGGTAAGCAACTCGGAGACGCAGTGGAAGGGATCGGGGAAGGAGCCGCTCTGTACACGGTGGCCAAGGCCGACCCGAAAGGCTTCCTGACGTTCTCGTACATGAACGTGGCCTTCGGCTTGGTCTTCATGCTGATTTTCTTCGGCTTCATCTTTTTCTTTTTTTGGCAATCGACTAAACTCGGCAAAAACATACAAGACGACAAGAAAACTCAGTGAGGCGTTCTTTTCTTTTTTTCTGGCAATCGACTAAACTCGGCAAAAAACACGCAAGACGACAAGAAAACTCAGTGAGGCGTTCTTTTCTTTTTTTTTTCTGGCAATCGACTAAACTTGGCAAAAAACACGCAAGACGACAGAAAAAATCAGTGAAGCGTTCCGACTATTCCGCAGCTGTTACAGGCTCGATTGTCGTCGCCTTCTCTCTCGTCAGGCTCGTAGTAGATCCTCGTTGCCATGGCCTCCTTCGACATGACCAACCTGCTCCTGAAGGGTATGGAGGACCCAGCCGTCAAAGCCAGGGTGGCCGCCGGCGGCCCCTTTCCTCACCAGAGCTCTGCCGCCGAAATCATAAGCGTCGCGGCCGAGGCGTCCCGTGGCGCCTCCGGACACTTGGTGTGCTTCCCGCCGGGCACTGGCAAGACGGGCGTGGCAGTCGAGCTGATCCGGCGGCTCTTGCACGTGTACCCGACGCACAAAATCGGATTCATCTGCCCTGGCATGATGGCCCCCCAGCAAGGCCACCTACTGGCGTCCAGCTTCGAGTCCCAGCGGCGGTTAGGGTCGGGTACGAACTTCGCCGGCATCGACGCCCGCGGCAACGTCAAGTACTTCGTCGAGGGGCAGGACTTCGATGTGGCGGTGGCCGTCACCGGCGACGGCGCCTCGCAGGGAGCCAAACGAGCGCGCCTGGGAGCCCCGCCGGCCGGAAGCCTGCGCTGGTTGGAAGCTCAGCGGCCTGGTAGCGGCAGGCGGCTCGTCAGAGTGCTGAGCAAGGACATACGAGGCCTGCGAGCCTATTTGGAGCAGGCGCAGTTCGACGTGCTCATCTTGGACGAGGCTCATGCTTATCCGGGGCTGGTGAAGGACGTGAGCTCCTTGGATCCTCCGGTCGTGACGGTGCTCCTGACGGCCACTCCCACCTCCCTCATCACGAAGCACGGGAGCTGGCACAGCTACACCTTGACGCTGGACGAAAGAGTGCGCCGGCTGCTTGCCATCTCGCAGGTTGTGGCGGAGCCAGTGTCCGTCCCGTACTCGAACCCTTCGGCAGAGGAGAAATACTGGTTGGAGGTGCTGCAGCTCATCTCTCCCCCTGGCTGCCGCGGGCTAGCCGGCTTCGTCAACGCGAGCTCCGTCTTCCATTTGGTGAGCCTCCTGGCGGTGTGCCGTCTGCGTCTCGCTGCGCTCTGCGGAGACGATCTGCAACGCTGGAGTGCCTTGCAGAGCACGCAGGCGGTGGCGCACGTTCGCTGGATGACGCTGGGGACCCCGAGTGGCTTCGGAGACGACGTGGTGGATCTGTGGCTGGCGTGCTGTGGCCCCGTCCAGGACTTCCGGCGAGCTCTGTCGCTTCTGGTGACGTCGAAGAACCTCTTGGTACTCTGGGCGCTGCAGCTGGCGACCGCTTCCCCCTTGGCGACTCCTATGGAGCACGGCTCCTCCTTCGGCGAGAATAGGCTGAGCCCGCACCTGTGCATGGCAGCAGATGACCACCTGCTCGTCGTCAAAAGGCTGCACGCCAAGCTCCGAGAGCAAGCAGACGGACTGTGCGTGAGTGCGGTAGACGCGATCTCCGCGCTGCAGCACGGGGTGTCTACACTGCTGCGCTGTCCGGAAAGAAGCCTCGAGGCCGTGGCGGAGCTGATCCGCGCCCGCGTCCCTGGCGTCAAGCTCCACCTCGTGCGGACCAATCAAGGGCACCGCCGCGCGAAGAAGCTGTGGGACTGCGGAGCCGAAGCGTTGACGTCCCGCTTGGTAGGGTTGACGCTGCACAGGCTGTCCTCGTCCTTGGAACCTATCGGCGATTCCTCGCTGCACAGAGTCTTGCGCATCGGCTCTGGTCGGAGCGAAGGAGTGCTGGCGAGGGTGAACGGCTTCTTGGGGACGCCGTCGACCGTGTTCTTGGCCGGGTCTTCGCTGGAATACGGCTTCAATCTCCAGCGCGTGGTGGACTCGCTCCTCTTCTTGAGCTTTGAGCAGGATCCGCAGCATGTTCGCCAGCAGCTTGGGCGACTGACCCGCATAGGTACAGGGGGCGCCAAGGTGGCTCGCTTCTGCTTCAGGGAAAATACGCTGAACGCCTTCGTCTTCACCGTGTACGCTAGGAGTCTCACCCTCGTAGATGACGCTTGAAGGTACGCAAAAGGTGTCAGTACGAAAAAACAGTGCAGCCTCTCTGTTCGCGTAGTGAGCATGAGTAAGGAGTTAATGGACGTGAGCCTAGAGATCAACATGTCAGGGTCGGCGCAGTCGTCCGTCTTTTACATCTTAAGCGTTTCCCATAGCCTTTTAAGCTTCAATTCAGTTCTAGCGTCACGCCCCCTTCCCTTGTCGGTATCCGTATCCTGAGCCATGGCAGCAGTTCAGGGAGCAGTTCAGGGAGCAGTTCAGGGAGCAGCTCACGGAGCAGCTGGCGGAGGAGCTATGCCGACGCCTGAGGCTCAGGCAGTCCTCCTGCGCTCGTGGCATGGCACCGGCGCACTTACTTTGCCCTTTGCTTCCATGGGCCCAGACGTCGAGGCGGCCGTGAAGCAGCTGGGTCCGTCGAACCCAGTCATGATCGTGGAGGGACCCACGGGCAGCGGCAAGTCAAAGGTCCTGCCGGCGATGCTCGCCAGTGTGCAGTGTCCGTGGATGCAGACGAAGCTGCTCGTCCTCACCACGGCAGTGCTCGACGTCGAGGACATGCACCACCGCTGCGAACTTCGCTCCCAGTACCGGCACGGCGGAGGAAGAAGCGCTGGGGTGGCAGGATCCAAGGTCGTCTTCGAGTCCGTTGGCCTGGCTTGGAAGCACTTCCTGGCGGACGGCCTGGACTTCGCGAAGGAGTACTGCATGGTCCTCCTGGACGAAGCGGGCGACTTGGAGCACGATCCTATCTACTCCTACCTGCTGGAGCTCTTCCTGGAAATCGCGAAGAAGCGCCCGCTGGGCATCGTTCTCTCGTCGGCCACGCTGCCTCCGCGCCTCGACGAGGCCTTCCCGACGGCCCCCAGGGTTGTGTGCAAGGAGCGGCCGCACTCCTTGAGCCTCTTCCGGTGGCAAGTCGAGGCAGAGACGGAGCTGTACCGAGAAGCGGCCGCTCTGGCGTCCAGGCACCTCGACACGAAGCAGAGTGTCATGGTCTTCTTGCCGGGCAAGGCAGAAATCGAGCACGTGAGGGAGCTGCTGCCCGGCGCCGACGTCCTCCACGGCGAGCTCGAGGCGGAGCAAGTGGCAGCCGTCGTCAAGGCCTCCAGCGTCCCACGGATCGTGCTCTCGACGTCGATCGGCGAGAAGGGCGTCACCATTCCGGACATCGACGTCGTAATTGACGTCGGCTTCGTGCGCTCCAAGAGTGACGCCATCGCGTGCCTCAGGGATCTCTGCGACGTCCGAGCGTCGCTGTCCACAACGTTGCAGAGAGCCGGCCGCTGTGGGCGTACGGGCCCCGGCATCGCCTACCGCCTCGCCCTTCCAGGAGAGGAGCTGAGCGCGACGGACCGGCTTCCCAACGTGGAGTCTCTGGCGTCAGTCATCGCCGTGCAGGAGGAGTGGCTCACGGCCGTCAAGGTGCAGCACTGTCGGCTGCTGCAGAAGCTCCCTGAAGGCCTGGAAGAAGAGCTCAAGCAGCGCTTCAAGGCTTTGTTCCCGCGAGGAGGCGCGCTGGCGTTCCTCAGGAGGCTGCCCATGTCCGTCTTGGAGCTGGCGCTGCTCAAAGCCGCAGAGGACCTCGGAGTGGCCCTAGAGATGACGGGACTCCTAAGTCTGGTCACGAGTCGCAGAGTGCTGCCCAATGCGTCCACCACGACAGCGCTCGAAGCTCTGAGCATCCTGCGAGGTGAAGTGCCGCCACCCGAAGGGATCAGTGACAAGGGCTTGCGCTTCGCGCGTGAACGCTGCGAGGAGATTAGGACGAGGCGCAAAATGACGCCCAGCCGATACTGGGGAGACTACCTCGAGGAGGCCATCGCCGCGGCGTTTTTGCGAGTCCAGCCGGAGCGCCTCCTCTGGAAGAGGGATGGCAAGGCGGCGTACATGGGTCATTCGATTGACGTGACCGGAGACGACGGCCTCTACGTGCTCATAGACGGGTACCGTCGCTCAGGGAGAGCGGCTATGTGCACCCTGGCCGTCCCAGCAAGCGCCTGGGCTTTGGAGAGCAGCGGCGTGCTTCCTTTGACACGTACCTGTTCGTGCGTCAGCGATTCCACGCTGTGGGGCTTTCGCGAGGCCGTCAACCGATCCCTGCGCTCCAAGGGCATCGACCTGCGCTCGTGGGTGTCCAAGCCAGGGGCTTCTGAGCACGAGGTGACCGAGGCCCTCCAAGAGCAGCCGTTCTGCGACCTCGCCATCGTGGTGCCGAACGGCAACCGTCTGGCCAAGCAGGAACTGACGCGAGAGCCTTACTGGCTTCGCAGCTGCTGCGACCTCCTGGCCAGCACCATCAAAGGTCGAGCGCAGAAGGCCGTGGTATTCTTGGGCGACGCTGAGCACAGCCCTGGCGTCAAGAACCCCGCCGCCTACGCGGCGATGGTCAAGTTGTTTCGCGAGGGTCTCCGAGAGCGCGGCCTGGCTGTGCAAGGGAGCCTAGCAGAGGGCATCACCATCGCCGACGACGGCATCCACTGGACTTCCTCGTCTGCTGTTGGTGTCGAGCGGCTCATCTCGCATCTCGTGGACGAGAGCCGCAGCACCGCTGGCGTCAGGGGTCAAGCTCGCGAAGCTGAGGTATGGTATTGGTCGTACAGCCAGGCTGACGGCTGCCATTACCCCATGTGCTCCTGTTGCGAGAAACGGCTGTGTCAGGCTCACCTGAACAGCCGCAAGCACAGCGAGACCTTCAGAGGCGACGCCGAGGCCTTCGCAGACATCAGGCATCTCGAGGCGTACTCCTGGGCAGGTCGTCGGTTCACCCGCTCAGACGGTTCTTTGCGGACTGACGCCAGGATCTCCTCGAGTGAGGCGCCTCTGTTTGCTCAAGCGTTGGGCGAGGTGCTTCCACCCAGCTGGTCCGTACACGTCGATCCAGCCACGGGGCATCTCTTTTACCACCACGCCGTCGCCCGCCAGAGCCAGTGGATCAGACCAACGGTCGAGCCCTACGACGCTCGCGAGCTCCCGCCTGGATGGTTCATGTTTCTCGACTGGACCACAGGCAAGGCCTTCTTCTATGACGCCGCTTCCATGACCTCGCAGTGGCAGGCGCCGCTTGGCGCGGAACATTTCGAAGGTCTTTGCTGCTGCTAGAGGCCCGTACAGAACATTTCGAAGGTCTTTGCTGCTGCTAGAGGCCCGTACAGCTTCAAGCAGCAAGCCAAGCTAGAGCCATGCAGCCGGCTCTCTTCGTCTCCGAAAGTGCAGAGCGTACAGGCACCGTCGGTTTCCGTTCAAGGAGCGCAGAGGCAGTGCAGCGCCCTCGCCTCCTTGCAGCAGTTTCACTCAAGGCACCAAATCCTCGCGAGCGAAAAAATAAGTGTACCCACCGCAGCTGCTGACTTGCGTCGCTATTTCGCATTTTCAGCAGCCCACTTGTAACTCTGGATGCGCTCTGGTTGGAGGTTCTGTTCAGACAGGCGGCAACGAGGTAAACAAAAACCATGTAACCAGGTCTGTTTGCGTCCCAGGGTGCCCTCGGCAAGGAAAACCTCGTCAGGTTCTGTAGTGTCAAGATCGATGGCGAACCAGGCCTATTGTCATGTTCCGGACTGTGCGATCTTTGAAGGTGTGCATATAGGTGGTACAGACCTCAATTCAGAACCGTTTCCCTTAGCATCTTCCGGCCTGTACTATTTTAAAAAAAAAAGAATGCCTACGGTGCCCTTGTCGTTGCGAAGTCTAGAATGACCGCACGTACTAGCCATTGATTCTCTTGTCATGCCCTTGACGATCAGTATCCAAAGAGTGTCTTCCAGTCTGTACTATGCACGAAAAAAGTTCGATGGCGAACCAGGCCTATTGTCATGTTCCGGACTGTGCGATCTTTGAAGGTGTGCATATAGGTGGTACAGACCTCAATTCAGAACCGTTTCCCTCAGCATCTTCCGGCCTGTACTATTTTCAAAAAAACGAATGCCTACGGCTCACTTGTCGTTGCGCAGTCTAGAATGAGAGGTTTGGTTGACCGCACGTACTAGCCATTGATTCTCTTGTCATGCCCTTGACGATCCGTATTCAAAGAGTGTCTTCCAGTCTGTACTATGTACGAAAAAGCATGCATTTGGCTGGCTGCCTTTGTTTTGTAATCTCGAATGGGTTGATTGCGCGCAAAGCGTTAATAACCTTTTGAGAACCATCGTCAAGATCGTTGGATTCGCCCTTGACGATCTGTCTCCGAAGTCGTTTGGGCATCGAAGATTTTGTGTCGCCCTCCACACACACCCGCTTTCTCTCTGTCAGCCATGGCATCTGCCGCTTCGCTCGCCTTTGACCTTCCCGTCGGCGGTGCAGCGGATTTGGACTTGGAGGCTCCAACCAGCACTGCAGAAATTGACCTCGAAGAACTTGAGGAGGGGCTGGAGCAAGCCATCGCTGCGCCAGCCACCCTCTCGTCGAGTCCGATCCGGGCAGTGGATCCCTACGTCGAGCTCTTAAGCGGCAAGCGAAAGAGAGTCGAGGAGGCCCGGACGTTGGCTGAGGTCGAGCGAGCGTCCAGCGAGGCCGCGCGGGAGCTGCAGGCTCTGCACGGCGAGCACAAGCGCCGCCTCAAGGAGCTGACGACCCGCAACGCCCGCATCTGGACGGAGGACTTCAAAAAGCCGGGCGTCCACCCTCTTCAGATTCACGGCGCCCCGCCGCCGCAGACGCTGCTGGCCAAGTACGGCGCCTTTCTGCGCCGCCATCTCACTGGAGAGGCCGACATGAGCTTGCTGCGGCAGAAGCTGCTGGCTTGGCGCGAGGCTCAGCGGCGCGACGGCGTGGAGGTCAGCGAAGTGTTGCTGGCGATCAAGCAGCTGAGCGAGCACCTGGACGTCCTTGGCGACGACTACCAGGACTTCGAGGCGGCGTTGGCCGCCGTCCTTGGATTTCTAGACCGCAGACTGCGGCCTGAGAGAGAAGCACCGCGCTCAAGGGTCTTGGCGAACATCACGATAGATTGAGCGACTGAGCGAGGCGCCAAGTACAGAACGGCGATCGACTTGAAGAGAGACGGCCACGTACAGACGGACGCACGACGATTCGGAGAAAAAAACGCGTTTCTTCGGCGACATTCGTCTGTCCCTGCTTTGTTTTGTTTTTGCAAGGCATTCAACTCGCTTCTTTTCGTAGCCCTTCTTGTCAGCGCAGATTTGCCTTGTTGTCGCCCGTTCTTCGTAGCCCTTTTTTGTCAGCGTAGATTTGCCTTGTTTTCGCCCGTCCCGTCCCCACCGCCATGGCCTCTACCCGCCGAGTCGTCGTCGTCGCCGAAGCAACGTCCGACGAGATGCGCGCCGCCGTCGAAGGGTTGCTGACAGGCGACGAGGAAGCTAAGGGAGTGCTCAAGGAGCTGGTGAGAGCCGAGCGGAGCCTGAGCACCTTCTGTCGCCAGTGCAAGGAGGTCTGCGAGCTCCTCTCGGCCGATGACAGCGAGTGGCAAGACATCCTCGTAGAGTTCCTCGAGGGAGTCCGAGACGTGGCCTTCCTGAGCCACACGCAACTGGGCGTGCTGCTGCCCTTGCTGGCGCCTAGACAACAGCTCGAGATGCTGGCGTTCAGCTTGGATCCCCTGTCCTACATCGACTCGGACCACCTGGCAGCCGTCTTCTTTCGCTGCTGCCTCTACGGGGTCAAATACCTCAGCCGCAGCTGCCTGGTGCGCAACAGGAGCCTGCTCATTACGGCCTGCCGCACGCTGGGCCCCAAATGGGACCGCGCCGTGGGGCTCTGCTTTGCCGCCGAGATCCCCGTCTCGCTGCTGAACGACGAGGATTTCGTGCTCTCTGGCCTCTCGCACGTCAGCGACGGAGGGCACAGCCTTCAGTGGCTGTCCTGCACGGCCGCTCGCATCGGGCGGCGTCGGGACGTCGTGCAGGCCTTCGTCAGGCACCAGCCTGGCATCCTGCAGCACACGGACTACGCCGACGAGGAAGAGATGGCGGTCGAGGCGCTGCACCACAGCGTGCACGCTGTCGACTATCTTTCGCCGCATCTTCGGCGCAAGAGGAGCGTCTTGGAAACTGCCGCTTCATGCGGTGCCGCCTTTTTCCGCACCAAAACGGGTATGACGCTCCGCGCCGACCGAGAGCTCGTGCTGCTGGCTGCAGCAGCGGGCGGAGCGAACGACCTCGCCGCTCCCCTTCTGCCGACCATGGTGGACGCGTCTCTCCACAACGACCCGTCAGTCTTGGCGGCCGTGGTGCACAGCCTCGTGAGGAGGGGTTCGCGCGAAGAGTCGGTGCGGCGGATCCTGGCCATGCAAGAGGCGCGACGAGATGACTTCTACCGCGAGCTGCTCAAAAACGGAGCTTGCCTGCAGCTCCTGGAGCCGCCGCTGAGGGCTCGCCGAGACCTGGTGCTCTTGGCTGTGAAAAACGACCCGACGGCGCTGGCCTTCGCGGAACCAGCCGTCTGGGCCAAGGACCAAGGCTTGGGGGACTTCGTCTTGGCTGTGCTGGCAGCGGGCTGTCGAGACGTGCCTGCCGAGGCGCGCAGGGAGGCCGGCGAAGTTGCGGACCCCGTGGGTTTCGCTGCGGCCCTCCTGCTGGAAAACCGTAACGCTTGGAGCGACCTGTCGTCGGCCACGCAGGAGGCGCTCGTGGAGTGCTTCGAACACCGCTGCTGCGTCTGCCTGCAGCTTCCGAAGGAGATCAGGACGTGCGCCCCCGCGCGCGGAGACAACTGCCGCAATTACTTCTGCCGCCCCTGCCTCCAGAGGTTGGCGAGTCGCAGTACGAACCGCCGGAGCGTCGACTGTCCCACCTGTCGCCTGCCGCAGGTCTCTGGTCGGCACTGCGGCGCTCGCGCGTGGGACGCGGAAAAGCTCGTCGAGCGTGAGCTGCAGTACAGGGCAGCCAAGCGCCGTCGGCTTGCAGGAGATGAGTCTTCAGCGTAGGACGTGCATGCTTGATGCCGCGTCAGTACAGAAGACGGGTCAGCGGGTCGAAGTCAAACTTTGAATGCCATTCGTTTGATCTGAGGTGTGCTCGTTTCTGACGTTCGATGTTGCTCACTTCGTGGCCTTGAAAAAACGAGCGCGTTCGTGGTCATCAGACGACGTTATGCGCCCCTCAGTCGGGCAGACAAGATGGCAGTCGAGTCCCATGTTTGAAGCGTTCAACCCAGTTGTCGTGGTCGTCATGTTTTTTTCCTGTTGATCTTGTCATTCCTGTCGAATCGAGTTTATCACAGTAACAAGGAGGTCGAGCTCCATGTTTGAAGCGTTCAACCCAGTTGTCGTGCACTCGTGTCGCTAGCAAAGAACAAAGCGTTTCTGAACTACCGAGTCATAAGCGTAGGCCATCACGTTTTTTCCTGTTGACCTCGCCATTCCTGTCGATTCGCGTTGCAGAGTCCGTACTGGGTGCTGCATCGTCTTTTCGCATTATCTGCATCATCCAGAAGCCCGCATATAACTTTGAATGCGCTCTGGTTATCACAAGTAACAAGGGAATTCTGTTCAAAGAGCGCTGGCCTGTGAAATTCCATGTGCATCGTACTTGCTTTTTTTCTGCATCACAAGCATACTGTAGTCCATATTTACCCCACGCTTTGACTGTGGCGTCTTGTTCATATCATCGTTCTCTGCAGCTTTCTGTCTCTCAAGTTGTAGTGTGCGAAGCCTCTTCGAGCCATGGCCAGCCGACCACTTGCTGACATCGTGGCTGATCTCCGAAACGCGTCGGTCAGCGGCGAGCTCACGGACGCACAGCGCCTGGAGCTCTTCGAGCCGCTGCTGAGTATCGCCGCCACACTGTCCAAGCTCTCCAGCAAGACCAAGCGCGCGCCTAAGCGCGGCAGCTCTTCCGCCGTCGCGCCACTCGAGCGTCGCAGCCGACCTACGACAGCTCTAGAGGAGCACGCGGAGCCTCCGAAGCGTCGGCGACAGGCGCCTGCCGCAGAGCAGACAGCTGCGGGAGGGCTGGAGGCGCGAGGGCTGGAGGCGCAAGGGCTGGAGGCCGTCGCGCTCGCTGCTCCCGCCGAGCCTGCAGCGAAGCAGACGCTGGCGGCCTTCTTCGCGACCGAGCCAGTGGAGGAGCTAATCGCTTCTGCCGACTCGCAGCGTTTGCAGGATCTCAAGCGCAAGCTGCTGAAGCAGAAGGGGTCGACGAGCGAGGGCGTGGCGGAGCGCCTCGCTTCGCACCTCGGCAATCTGGCATCTCTGTTCCAAGCGCTGCGCTCTTGTAGCCCCGACGATCTTCACGCCATCATGGAGACGGTCGCCAGCTCGGTGCTGGATCGCTGGCCTCTGGGGCAGAGCGAGCAGGGCACGGCGCTGCTGCAGTCGCTCGCCAGCTTCTCGCAAGAGTTGATGGACGAGCTCACGCGACGAGACATCCGTTACATTCGCGTGCTCGCCGTTTCGAGCAAATACGGAGGCTCCAGCTCCAGTGGCGCTCAAGAGGCCTAGGCGTAGCCTCTTGCGTCTCAGCGTCGGCATTTGGTACAGGCGGACGGCGGCATTTACTGTTTCACGGAAGACCTCACGGCAAGAAAAAAAGGACTGAGCTGTTGCTTCCTTCAGTCCGTTCGAAACAGTCTTGTACGCGGCGGTGCAAAACGGACGCGAGTTTTTTTTTACAGCTTGAACCGTTTGAGGAGCAGTTTCACAGCGTTTACGTGGCGGTTTACAGCTCAAACCTCAAGTTTTTTTTCCTCGCAGTAGCAGTTCCGTAGTCGAGCCATGCATCAAGCTCTGCGGAGCGATCTCTGCGCAGTGCTCCGAAGCCTGCCACCCTCGAATCCTGCAGATCATCCTCACGACGCGGGCCACGCAGCGCTGGTGGCGGCGGGCAAAAAGCTCAAGTCGAAGCACCCTAAGGTCTGGGAGGAGTTCAAGCTCCTCTTTTCCGCTCACCCGAAGTGCGAATCCGGTCTGCGCAACGCGGTGGCCAACCTGGGCTTCCTGCTGCAGCGGGGAGCGGCGCCCTCGGCGCGCGAAGCGGCGGTGCGCAGCGCCACCGCTGAGCTGCTCGCTCTCGACCAGGACCGAGGCGACGACGGCAGCGCGCGCCCCACGCTTCTCCTGGACCTCGAAGCCTGGCTCTGCGGCCGACGCTTGAACCCAGACGGCAGCCCGAAGACGAACGGCGAGTGGACGCGGGAACGGGAGGCTCGCTGCAAGCGCAACCAGGGCTTCCGCATGCCCTGCTACCTCAAGCTGCGCGGTCCTCTGCCTACAGAGCGCGCAGGCCTGGTTCAAGCGAAGTTAGACCCCTGGTCGAGAGCCCTCCTGGGTGAGCTGCGCGTGGAAGACGCCTGCGAGTACTGCCTTTGGAAGCGACTGGGAGACGCGGCGGGGCTTCGGCGTCTGGGCCTCGAGGTGCCCCCGGTCGAACGCCTAGACTCGCGCCAGTTGGGAACGGTGATGGCCGGGCAGATCTCCGGCGAGTTGCACCGAATGGTGGGGGCCCTGACGCAGTACGTGCAGCTTCAAGTGCGCAAGGAGGCTTGCTCCGGATTGAGCAACGAGCTTCAGCAGCAGGGCCTGCCGGCGCCCGCCGTGCCCGCGGCGGCGTGCCCGGAGCGCGACGCTGCCCTGCAGGCGGTGCTGGCTTTTCGCCAGGCCCTGAACCGGAAGCGATCCGTCGAAGAAGAAGCGCCCGAGGAGCCGCAGCCCATCGACGTCCCTGCGCCCTTCTCGGCCACGCGCTTCACCAAACAGAGGAGCGAAGACTGGTGGGAGCTGGGTGCGGAGCGCCGGCGCGCGTGGCTGCTGGAGTACAGGCGGCGGCTGCGAGCCTTCGCCTCCGGATTGGAGGATTTCGACGTGCACCAGCCCCTGGAAGGATACACGCCCGGGCAGCACCGCTGCGGCCTCCTGCATTACTGCCTCGAGACGCTGGCCTCTCTGACGACTCTGAGGCGCGGCGACGCCGTGCTGACGCTGCCTCCGGACTGGCGGCGCGAGAAGGCTCGCTTGAGTGCTGCAGAGACGGCGCCCTTGACGCGCCTGCGAGCAGGCTTCTTCGCTCACTGGGCGGCCGTGCGTCGCTTCGCCGTGGCCCTCGGAGACGAGACGGCGCTGCGGGGCCTCCGCGCGCGAGCGCTGGGCGGCGATCGCCTCACCGAGGGAGAGTGGCGCCAGCTGGAGTGGCAGGCGCAGGACTTCCGGCTTGCGGGCCGCAGCGAGCTCCTGGCGGCCATGGACTTCTGGAAGCAGCTGGCCGGCCTGGAGTCGGCGCCGCCTCGCACGCCGCCCGCCTGGCAGGACCGGCGGGGCGCGCTGCTGCAGGCGCAAGACTTCAGCCTGGAGCCTGCAGGGGAGCTGCGCGCCGAGCTGCTGGACCTGCCCGACGACGACCCAGAGGAGCTGGAGGCTGAGCGCCAGCGCTGCGCGCGCGACATGGCCGCCGCCGTGCAGCTGCTGGAGCAGCTCTGCTGGAAGGCGCTCTTGCAGGGCAAGGGCCTCACCATCCCGAGCCTCTGGCGTTACGCCTACGAGCCCTTCGAGGCGTGCCTGCTCTACGGACTGGCCGACGGCAATTTCTCGGCCCTCTTCGACGTCGAGCAGCTGGAGACCCTGGACGATGACTTGAAGCTCTTGGCGACGGAGAAGCAGCTGCGACGCATGCTGGAGCAGACGCCTGCCGCGCTCGAGCAGTTCGAAGAGTGCATCGGCTTCCTGCGTCCCTACCGCCCTTCGCTCATGGAGCGCTTCAAGAGCCACCACACTTGGAGACGGGACGTCGAGCGCATCGGCCACAGCCTGGAGCCTCGCTTCGTGCCTCGGATGATCTTCCAGCGCTTCGTGGAGAACGAGGACCTGGAGCAGACGCTGGCTCCTTTCCGCGCCTCCTTCGTCTGGGGTCGACTGCGGCTCGGCGGCTCGCTGCCTCCCCGGCTCGTTCTCGTCTTCTACGGGGGCAAGGTCACGAACGACCTGCCGAAGCCCAACGCTTCCAGCGGCAGCCTGGCGCTGCAGGTCTTCGGGCGCGCTCACTGCCCGTACGTGGCGCTGTGCCCCGTGGCTCGCCTGGGGCCCAAGACCAAAATGGCCCAGCTGGCGCGAGACATCCTCGAGGGTCGCCCGGCGGGGGTGGAGCTGGAGCTGTGGGTGCTGAGCAGCGTGGACCACTTTCGCGGTCAGCAGCGCGTACCCGACCACCCCGACGTCATCCTGCAGTACGTGGCCCCCGAGGAGCTGCGGACCTTCGAGCGGAGCGGGCGCTTTCCTCGCGCGCTGACGGCGGCGGTGGCGGCGGCCCGCGCCGCGTGGCTGGGTGGCGAGGCCTCTCCGGCGGCGCAGGATCCCGCCGACCTCGACGGCCTCGAAGGCTTCTCGCGGAGGACGCACGGAGAGGCGGCACTCAGGGCGGCAGCGCAGGCTGTGGCCGTGGGCGTGAGGCACGTGGTGGTGACCAAGCGGCGACCGGCGCTCCTCTCGGGCCTGCGCGTGGCGTGGCTTCCCGACGCGAGCCACCTGGCCGAGCTGCAGCGCCTGGCGCCGGGTCTCGCGCAGGTCTCGGCCGCGCCCTGCGAGAGGCCCGAGGCCGCCGACTACGACGCGGCCCTCTTCTGGCGGCCGACGCGCGAAGAGCGCGAGCGAGTCCTGTCGAGGGTGCGGGAGGCGGTCAGCTCCTATCTCGTCGAAGCGACCAGCTGGCCCTCGGGCAGGTGCGAGGAAGCCGTCCTGCTCCAGCGCTACCAGGGGCGACCGTGCACGGCGTCGGCGCCGAAGCAGCGGCTGGCCGTCTACTCCGAAGCCCTGCCCCGACACCTCTGCGGCTACTCGGCCTCCCTGGCGCACCGCGTCTGGCAGGGCGAAGCCTGCGCCGGCCTCGGCTGTCTGGAGCAGCCGCGCTGGCGCTGGATCGAGGACGCGCCCTGCTACTGCGACGCGCACAAGCACCAGTTACGCGCCAGGCACGAAGAGAAACACGTGCGCGGCGTGGCGCTGGCCTGCCTGGCGCACGGCTGCCAGGCGATCGCCACGCGCGTCTACGAGGAGCGCTGGTACTGCGAGCGGCACGCGGAGCTGGTGCCCCTGGACTTGAGTGGCGTCAACTGCACGCAGTCTGGCCCGCTGCTCTGGCTTCCTACGCCGCCCACCTTCAAGGAGGAGAGAGTCGGGCGCCGCGACTACTACCTGGAGGAGGGCCCTGGGTTCAGCGCCAAGCTCGGACCCGAGTGCCTGGAGGTGTGGAGCGAGGCCAAGGCCCGCTTGGCGGCCTGGCTGCGCGAGCATCGCGAAGTGAAACTGGTGGTGGCCGAGGACGAAGACCTGCGAGAGCTCGCCGCCGAGGCGACGAGGCCCGAGGTACGCGTGTGCCTGCTGGCGGCGTGGGAGCCGCCGTCCAGCGCTCCGCCCGCGCCTCAGCCGTCGGTCGAAGCGAGGAGGGCTCTCGGCGAGGCCGAGGCGCTGCCCCTGCACTTGGAGGAGCTCCTGGAAAGGAAGTGCCTGAGGCCGAGCGAACTCCGGCGCATTCGAGGCCTCGTGGCGGCGTTGGACGCTCTGCTGCGCAAGCTGCTGCCGAGCAAGGCGGTCGGAGGCTCGCTGGTGCTGGGGAGGTCCTTCGACTGCGACCCACTCTCGCTGCTCTTCCTGGCCGCCTACTGCCGCTGCAACGAGCAGCGAGGACAAGGCACCTGGGCCGAGGCCTTGGCCGAGGAGCTGGAGCTGCGGCACGCCAGCCTGCGCCGCTCGCTGCTTCTCCTGGCCGACCCCGGGGCGCGCGGCTTGGTCCGGACGGCGCAGCTCCTGGCCGACCCGCCGCCCTCGCGCCGGGCGGCGGCCTGCTTCCTGCAGGCGCTGCGCTGCACGCTGCAGGGCGCCCGCAGCGCGTCCGAGCGCGCAGCGGCGCTGAGCTGCTTCGCCGCGCAAAGCGAGGCGGTGCGCTCCGACGCGCTGCTCAAGGAGCTGCGGCGTCGCCTGTCCGAAGCCCGCAGCTCTTCTCTAGGCTTGCAGTTACGTGAGAGTCAGGTCGGCGTGCGGCGCCTGCTCGCGCTCTGGGCCGCCTACTTCTCCGCACCACCAGAGAGGCGCGTGAGCCTCGTGGAGGCGGCCCTGGCCGACGAGCAGCTGCCGCAGCTCAAGCCCCCGGTGGAGCTGGCTCGCACGACTAGGCGTAGGGCGTAGTGCCGTTGAAGCCGCACGGGCACCTCGGGCCGCACGTGCCCCCGAGACCGCGCGTACAGGCTGCGGCGCCAGTGACGTAGCCCCAAGGGCCCAGCGCAGACGCGACCACCGGCGGCGGAGCAAAACAGGGCGGGTAGAGACAGCCTTGGTTGAGCGCCTCGCGTCTGCGCACCTGCGCGGAGCTGAAGACCGCCGCTTGCGGCGCGGCGCTCTGCCAGTAGGTGATGCTGTTCTGCATGAGCGTTTTCTTTTACTGCCAAGCTTTGCTGTGTGACATGTATTGCTCTTTTGCGTGCTGCGGCGGCCAGTAGGTGATGCTGTTCTGCATGAGCGTTTTCTTTTACTGCCAAGCTTTGCTGTGTGACATGTATTGCTCTTTTGCGTGCTGCGGCGGCCAGTAGGTGATGCTGTTCTGCACGAGCGTTTTCTTGTACTGCCAAGCTTTGCTGTGTGACATGTATTGCTCTTTTGCGTGCTGCGGCGGCCAGTAGGTGATGCTGTTCTGCACGAGCGTTTTCTTGTACTGCCAAGCTTTGCTGTGTGACGTGCTTATTGCTCTCTTGCGTGCTGCAGCCCCTTTGCGAGCACTCAAGCCAGTAGGACGATGATCAAGACGGAGCCCTCGGTTCTTCGCAAGCGTCCGCCGCCTCGGCGGAGGTCTCCCAGCGCCGAGGCCACTCGGAGCGACGAGCAGAGCGACGAGCCCGCCGAGGACTCGCGCGCCGCCGCCGCCGAGGCACCTTCCTTTCGCGGCACAGAGGTCAAGTGGAGCACGCGCACCGTCCGTTTCTTCGACCTGTGCAGCAGCGGGCGCTGGACGTCTGCACCGCTGCCCAGGTGCGGTGGGTTGGAACTCTCTGACTCAGCCTGGGACGCCCTGGTGGGCGGAGACGCACCGGACGCGCCTCCGGCCGACGACGTCGACGAGGCCGACGCCGACGAGCTGCGATCCTACGAAGAGCAGGGCGGCTGGCTGGAGGCGCCCGCCGGTGCCGACGACGTGGAGTTCGAAGAGCCGAACCTGACGGAACCGTTGCAGGTGGAGCTGGACGAAGAAGAACCCACGCCGGAGCTTTTGCTGCGCGAAGCCGCGCGTCGCCTCTGCAGCGACGACTGCCTCTGGTGGCAAGGCTTGCCGGTGCCGGCCAGGCAAGTCCTGGCTCGAGCCATGCGCCCCGACGCGGCGCTGGCGCAGCCGGGAGCCAAGAGGGCCCGGGAGGAGGTCGGCCCCAGCGCCGAAGCGGCGCGCGCGCTGCTGCTCTCCAGCGGCGCCACGGGGCAGTGCCTAAGAAACTGGGCGCTCGCCGGACGAGCCGAGTTCAAGCTGGAGCTGATCATGCTGGGGCTCGTGGACTGAGAGAGCGTAGAGTAAGAAACCAAAAAAAGGCCGCTCGCTGTGTGTGTATGGAATCTTCGTGTTGCAGTGTTCCGGAAGGCCTGCAGGAAGCGGGTTACGCGTGTCTGCAGGCCATGCGCACCGTGCGCGACAGCGTACCCGCGTGCACGCAGCTCCGCGCACAACTCGAGCTTCTGACGCGCGCGCATTCCGCGAGCTTGCACAGCGCTCTCGACTACCACACGCTGGCCGATCTGGATGAGCACGACATGATGGCGCGGCGCACGCACGCAGTGCTCAGCGCGTGCTCCACGGACCTGCACGCTCACGGCGTGCCCCCCGGCGCGCTCGACGACGCCCTCCGGTCGCTCTCCCTTTGCTCACAGCTCTGTAGCCTTCGCCCCGGCGCCTTGACCCCGGTCCCCAGCGTGCGTTCATGGAACGACGAGCTGCGTCGGCACCTGCGCCGTGAAGAAGGGAGGTTCGAGGGCAAACGCCTCTAAAGGCCGAAGGCTGGGCCGACCGATCTGCTGGAGCTCGCCCTAGAGACGACGCTGCTGGCTATGAAGCGCCTGAAGAGAGAAATTCTGCGTCTTCTGAAAGAGTGGCTTAAAATGGGTTCAGCTGCGTTGAAGTATCGATGCCAGAATCGCGAGATGACGTTGTAGAGGGCCTTCAGGACTTCTGAGACGCTCCCTAAGAGTATCGCCTGAAGAGTCCAAAGTCGTGCAGCATCTGCTGAGCCTTCGCCTGCCTGGCCTTTAGATCCAGCTGCTCGAAGGTGACGTAGCCAGATTCAGTTTCCAGTGCGCTGACAGTCGCGAGATCCGCGGGAGCTGCTTTAGTGAGGCCGGCGATAAGCGCTGTCATGCAACCTGTTTCTGGGCAGGAGGCGGCGAAGGCGGCGAGCAGCGCCGGTATCCCTAGTGCTTCAGATGTTATTATCCCGGCGCATTCAGCTTTTTTAGTTTCATCCTTACCGGTGCACGCAGTGGTGCATGCGCCGCACTCATTGTTCCAAGACCAATAATTCGGCGGAAGCCATCGCTCGTAGTTGAAGTCTTGCCCCTCTTTGTGGAGGGTACAAAAGTTCCAGTGCACCGTGCACGAGTCAGGCATGTCCACACAGAATCCATTCACGTTGCAGCGTTGCAGTGTACCACAATCCGGGTCATTCGGAGTTCCGTACTTACAGGTCCCATCATTTTTCCTGCAGGTGTTAGCGATGCACCTTTTCTGGAAGCAATCCGAGTCAGTGAGACAGTGCTTCCCCCAATCGTACTGCGGGGGTTGAGGCTTTGTGCATATAAAGGAAGGAAAGCCTGCAGGTACACAGTAGCCCCTGTCGGTCGCACACTGCTTCGATTTACAAGAGGCGTCGTCTGTACACGTCTCGCAGACCTCTTGCATCTTTTTTATGGTTGCTCTTCGAAAATTCTTGCTTTTTTGTAATTTGAAGAATATGCACCCTCCGTCGCCAGTGGCGCTGCTCTGTTTTTTTTGAGCGGGTCGTCCTATGTTGCTGCATTCAGTCTGAAAAATAGCGTCTGTAGGAAGTCTTTTGTTTTTTTTTGAGCGTGTCGTCTTATGCTGCTGTTGTGCAGTCGTAAGCTAGGAGCAGCCACTAAGATCCTCCGGTTGCGCTGCGTCTTGGCTCGCATCTCTGTAGCGTTCGCCCCCCAGCGTGCATTCATGGAGCGACGAGCTGCGTCGGTACCCGAGATGAGCGACGACGACGGGAGTGGAGACGAGAGCGCCCAGTCCACGCTGGCCTACGAGTCCGAGGAGGAAGACCCCTGCGCGCAGCTGCCTCTGGACGAAGAAGAGAGCGAGGCACCCGCGCTGCGCGCGGCCCAGGACGCCGGGGCGCCAGAAGACGCGCCGGAGGACCCGGACGAGCTGCTGGAACGCTGCTTCCGGGAACTGCGCAAGCAGACCGCCGCCTTGGACGGAGCGCGCCCGGCCGTCTCCGAGGCCGTGGCCGCCGCCTCTACGACGGCCGAGCTGCTGGCGCGGCGGCGCACCGACGTGCAGCTGCTGGAGCTCGCGCGGCTCATGGAGACGACGCTGCTGGCCATGAAGCGCCTGAGAGACAGCTAGAACTTGCGCATCTTCTGAACACTCTGAACAAAAAAAAAGGCGCTCCTAGAGTCGTGCAGTCTCTTCGTTTTGTTTGAGCGCGTTTCCTCCCATGATGCTGTTTTTCATCGACAACTGAGCTGCTCTTGGGTCTGAAAAAAATGCGCTCTCAGAGTCGTGCAGTCTCTTCGTTTTGTTTTGAGCGTGTTTGCTGCGTAACCGTTTTCTCCTATGATGCTGCTCTGCCTCGACGACTGAGCTGCTCTTCGATTTCATAAATATGTCGACAGTAGCGGCTTCAGTTCCTCCGAATGTCACTAGTCATGCCCCGCCTGCTGGCCTGGCGACTGCCACGCCAGCTGCGACACCTAAACCGTCGGCTCCCTTGAACTGGACGAACTGGACTCGATTAGCTGAAGTCTTGAGACTCCCTTCCAGCTCTAGCCGTCGGCCTCGCGGGAGGCTAGAGAGGCCTCCTTCTGCACTCCTGCCGCCTTCGGAAGCTCACCCGTTATTGAACTATCCATATCGCTTAGCGGATACGGTCACGTTGATGTCTCCAGAGGATCTGAAGACTAGACGACAAGAGCATTTCCTGCAAGCCTTGGCCTCTAAGGACGTCAGTGAGAGTGGAGATGTCGATCCACAGTGGATAGCGTGGGCGAAGCGCTTGGGGAAAACACACGGAGAACCAGCCTGGTATGACAAGAACTTGAAAGAGGTCATTGAATGGTGGACGCAAAGCCCACACGCGCTGAAGCATGAAAAAGTAGGAGTTGAAGAGTGCGCGTGGCATCCCAAAAGCGTCAACGCGAAAGAGATCCAAGAGGCAATCGCTGGGTGGAGCCACGACCTGGAGCCTTCAGCTGCTTTTGATGAACGCGGGATAAACGACCTTTACATCAGACTCTTCTACCATACCGTTTTGTGTCAGCGCGGTTACCTCAACAAGATCGCTAACTCCATCGACGCCTTTCAATCTGATATCGCCAAGTCCCTGCACATGGACAAGCCTGCAGAAGTTGAAGAAAAGTGCCTTTCGGCTTACAAAACACTCGGAGAAGCGGGCTTGGAGGAGGCAGCGAAGTTCCTGCGCAGGATAGCCAAGCCGGGAGAGCACATTGTCGAGGGCGACTACGCCTACGCCTATGGCGACGCCATACTGGACGCAAAAGGCCTATTTCTTTATGTGAAAGCATTAATCACAACCAACGATACGTATTGTCGTAACCTCACTCGGCAATTAGGCGCACTCGAAAACCTCGCCGTGACGCAACGAAATGTGGAGCTGTGGCTTGATGATTTCGGCTTGGCTTTGAGCGGCCACTTGGCGCTCATCGTTCTCACCACCTCGATTACATTTTGCATTTGTTGCTTGTTCGATGAAAGATTTTCCAGGATACAACCTGGCCATGAAAATTTTCAATTAAATCAGGAGCAGATTCAATTGCAATACCGAAAAGATGTCAATAAGATTTCCGTTCACACCTACAGTCTTACGTTAGCCCTGAAAATTCTTTTCAGTGCTAGGTCAAGGCTTGAAGAACTCAATCGATTGGGATCATCGTTGAAAGATGACGCCTGGTGGAAGTCCCAGACCGATGAGAACCGAAAACTCTGGGCGTCGGAGGCAAGGAAGATGATTCTGACACATAGTCCTGGGCTGGAAAATGTACAGAATACGCTGAAAGAAGCAGGGGCTTCTCAAGAAACGCTGACTCTCTTTCTGAATTACGTACATCTCTCGATAAATGTGCAATCATTGAAGCAGGCTGAACAGAGTGCCCGTGAAGAGCTTGCAGTAGCGCTTTCCGGTCTCCAAGAGGTAATCGGAAACGTAGAGAAGGCGCCCATTAACTGGGAGAAATCGCCTCGGATGGAAGACCGTGTAAACATTGTTTTTAATTGGACCAGAAAAGAGCTGATAGGAACGCTTATTAGTTTGATTAGGACGATTGGGAGCATGTTTGGCTCTTCTCGAGACGAACAGGACACGAACGCCGCGCTCCCATATTTGGAGAAGACCAACGTTCTAATTCCGTTGTCTCGGGTTTTTCCGTTTTCTTGGGTTTTTTCACGCGAGCCAGTTGTTCAGTATTTCGATTCGCACAATAATTTGTGGTCGACTTATTTGACTTCTAAAGAAGACTTGAAGTCATGGAGCGAAGCACGATTCATGGAAACCCACAAAAACAAGAAGGAACAGTTGGAAGCCATCTACGAGAACATTAAAAACAGAGAAAAATATTTGCGACCTCAATATTCAGCAGAAAACGAAGAACAAAAAAAAGAAGCATCTACGGCTGAAAAGCGGAGAGACGAAGTTTTTTTCAAACGTGACATTGAACTACACCTCGGAACCGGTGTACACCTCGGAATCGGTTCGGTGCTGGAGGAAAAGGAAAAACTTATGAATCTCCATAAGTTCACTTCCACGATCGCGGAGACGAGCTTTCGCTACCTCATTCTAACCGAAAGCATCATCGGGACGCTCATAACTACGTTGCAAGCTGAGGCTGTCAACGAGATTCTTAACCAGGATCAAGTGGCTAACATGAAAGCGCTCTTGAGAATTGAAGCAGCTCCAGGTGAGGTAAATCTGGATGCGAAGGAAAGCATTTCCAAACAACTTTTGAAAAAACAAATATCTGAACGCGAAAAGGCCGCTGAAAAAGCACCGTCAACAGCTAAAAAATATCTGAAGGCTGCTGCGACGACGCCTAAATTTTTAGTCCCAGCAGCTGTCGCGTTGGGTGGGAGCTTGCTACCGCAGTTTCACCCTCCAGAACGGGTAATTCGATCCGTCGAACTACCGATTGATCAGCAAACTTTTGGACGAGATGTGCATGCCATTTGGAAGCTGAGAGAAAGAGCGCTCAGGAAAGGCAACCCTCCGTGATGCAAAATCCATCTTGGATTCCAAAGTCTCTCTAGGCTTTGAAGCGTTTTCCCCGCAGCGGGAGGTGGGTACACTACAGTATCTTCGCGAGTTCCTTATCGAAATCCGCTACAAGTTGTTCTTGATTAATATTGTATGCTATTCGTCCAGGATCAGCTACAGCTCCCAACTGCTTACTGCTTGTGGAAACAACAGCCGGATTAACCGATCGCCCTCCGACGGCCGAGGCCACTGAGGATAACATGGAACGGCCTAAATTGGTCGTCTTGTCGAAGAGGAATCGCGTGGCGTTCCAAGCGCACTTCATGTATCCTTGGTCGGCGCAGAACGTGTTCAGCGCCCACGCACTCGTTTTCGCAGACACGTATATGAAGGCCAGCAGGTAAGCAAGCCACGACAAGAGTCCTCCAACGAGCAAGGGAGCCCCAGACACCGAAAAGGCTTTCTGGACGAAAAGGACGAGGCAGTACCAGAGATCGGACAGCGACATCTTAGTCCAGACGCGGTCGTCGTCGCGGTCAAAGATCCCGGCAATTTCAAGAGCGCGTCTCGCTTGACCGAGCGCCATCGACCAGTCCATGGTGCCCAAAAAGAGCGCCCAGAAGTTATCGAGGCTGGACATATCCTCGAGGCGGTCTCTGGTGTTGTGTCTGCGAAGCAGTTTCACTATCTCTTCCCTGTCCTTGCGCAGCTGCTCGTATTGCTTCTCTTCCTGCGACGGATGACCGGGGCTCGGCCTCGAGTTCGGCGTCCACGCTTCGGCGTTAGACGAGGCGGGAAACAGGTCGGGTAGCAGGTCAGCGAGCGGTTTCGTGAAGGAGGACTGCAGCTCCTTGAGCTTCTCTCCTGCGTAGCTGGTCATGCTGAAGGACCGGATGGACTGGATGAGGCCGTAGACGCGGTAGATGGCGTAGACCACCCCTACGCCCACCACAACGGTGAGTGCCGCTACGATTTTGTTGAACGAAAAGAAGCCACTGAGGTCGAGAAGACCCGAGTCCGATAACATGAAGTCCGCGAGGGCCTCCCTCTCGGCGCGGGGCAGCGCTCTGACCTCTTTGAGAAAGTTGTCGAAGGACTGCTGGCACGTCTTCTCGTTTTTCAGCCCTGTGCACAGCTGGCGACGCGTCTCAGCGCAGGCCTCACCCTTCTGGAGCCCTTCAAAGCAGCTCACGACTTCGTTCAGCAACTCCTTCTCTCTCCGCTTGCGGTGCTTGCGCTCGCCAGCTTTGAAATCTCCCTGGAGGTACGTGGCCGCGAGATGATCAAAAGCCTGCGACACGCGCTGAGCTGCCTTTCTGGGCAAAATCTCTTCAAGGTGCTCGTGGAAACGATCAGCTGGCGACGGGAGCTTTTCGATGCCACTCCTGATACGTTTTCGTGTTTCAGCGTCTCCTGCAGGCATCAGACGCGACAGCAGCGGAAGACTCGTGACCAGAAACATTTACGAAGGAGAGCGAGCGGATTTTTCGCTCCTGCTAATCTGCATCGTATGTCCATGCGGCCACTGCTCATTGGCGAGTTTGACTCGCCACTCGTGATGTGCATCATCTGGACGTGAACGCGGCCGAACAAGATTCACGAGTCCTGATAGTGCCAAAGTTGCCGGGGCTGCGAGAAATAACGCTGGACCCGCGTGTGGACCAACATACTGATGAGAAATGAACCCCAAGTCGACTAATGGTGCGCTCGCAAGAAACAATCCTGCGAGGAAGGAGACAGGAGAAATCTTCGGCGCTGGCGCTGAAGCCGACAGCGACTCTTTGGTACAGTTTTCTCTCTCTTCTTTGTACCGCTCGCAGAGCCTCGCAGCGTCTTTCAAATCTTGTTGGGCTCGTTTCAATGAGTTGAGGGACTTGTTAATTTTTTTTCTTGCCTCTGCAGAAGTCTCGTTTAGAAATTCGTTATGTAGCCTCGTTATCTCCAGGTCCAACGATTTTGCTGCCTTTCCGAGCAGTTCTCCGATTTGAAGTATGCTTATTCTAAAGTCCAGGTTTGTCTGGTTTCGAGCGAACTCTGAGTCGCCCGCTACCATCTCGAACGCAGTTTGTAACTGGTCGTTATGAGTGTACTCAGTTCTGAACAAGCACAGCTCCGTGGTAATTTGTCTAGCAAGGTCCCGCAGCGTCTCAGCGCATTTTGGCGTTCTGTTCAGTCGGGAAATAAACGCAGCGTCTATTTGCCAAGGCGATTGCGTATCGCTTCTACTGCAGGTCATAGCGATCTTCGGCGAACGAGACCGCGAGCGATCGCGATTTGCGGACATCCGTTTATCCTACACACATGTTCGAGCGATGATAGGGCATGCGCGAAGCTAGGAGCTGTAGCAGCCACGAGAGGAGGGGGGCGAGAAGCTTCTGCGGACCCCGTGCCTTTTTCTCGAACGAGGCGCCCTGCGACGGCGATCGTCGAATAAAAAAATGAGGACCATAGTTCTTCTCGCTCTTTTAGTCTTCACGATAGGACTGGCTTGGTACATTACTTTTCAGTTCCAAGCGCCTCCGACACCATCGCCTCCGACACCATCGCCTCCGACACCATCGCCTCCGACACCATCGCCTCCGACACCATCGCCTCCGACACCGCCGCCTCCGACACCGCCGCCGCCGCCCGCCGCTTCTTGCGATCTCTACTGCGCCCCCTATGCGACGAATGAGTGCGCTTCGCACGTCCAATACCTGCAGCGGCAGCAACCACCCTACAGCTGCCAGCAGGCGCTGGACGCGGTGAAGCGCGAGTGCGCGTCCACGGGAGCTTGCGGTGCGTGCACGGAGAGTGTCTGCAGCCCGACGCCGGCTCCGACGGCGGGGCAGGAGGGCTTCCGCTTCGTCCCGCTCAATTTCGCCACCAACCGGAGCTACTTCACGGCCGGCCACTACGGCTGTCGCATCGCGTGGATCGACGCGCAGAGCGCCCCGGCGAGCAGCTTCAGAGTCGGCGACGACGAATACTCGTGGCAGAAGCAGGGCAGCCTCGACGTCTGGAAGGGGGGCAAGGCGGGCTCCGCTCAGACGTCGTCTTGGGTGCAGTACTCCTACTCCAATCTGTCCTTGCCGTTCGGCCCCGCCACCGTCTCCGTGGGGAACCACACCTACAACTTGCTGGTGCCGAGGTGGGGAGACGACGCCGAGAGCGACGTGCTCTTTTTCGGGGACATAAACGTCAACGAGGACGGTCGCTACGGCCTCCAGGAGGCCGCTCGCGTCATGCAGACGGTCGTCGGGAGGAACTCGGCCACGGCGGCGGCCTGCTTCCCCGGCGACATCTTCTACCAAGACAGGTGGCAGGACTTCGTCGACAAGTGGAAGCTCCTGAGCGAGACCGGCGGCAAGAAGATCACCGAGTACATGGTCTTTGGCGTGCAGGGCAACCACGACTACGACATCGAAGGAGCTCGGCCGGTCTCCGGCGCTTGGGTGCCCGTGTTCTTCGCGAGCGACGGGCTCAGCTCCTTCGACGAGGGCTTGCAGGGCTACCGACAGGGGACTGCGGTGCCCCTGCAGAACAGCATCGGGGTTTTTGTCGTCGGGCGCACGTGCTTCATCCTGGCGGACAACTACTACAGAGGCGACGAGATCGCCGGCGCGTACGACTGGCGGTCCTTCGACGCGGCCCTGGGGTCGTCCGTGGACTGCGTGCTGGTGACGACGCACTGGAACGGCGTGAACCTGGGCGCGGTCAGCGACACGGACCAAGTGCTGCAGGCTTTGGAGCGCTTTTTTCCGTCGCGCAGGGTGCGAGGCAACACGAATCACGTGCACTGCAACGGCATGCAGTCTTCCAACACCAAACAGACCGGAGGCAACGGCTATAAGGGCGACTGCGCGGCCATCCAGCCTTCCTGCATAGGCAACGCCGCCTGCTGTCCTTCGCTCTATTCGAGGGGCACTTTCGCGGAGACGGGCTACGGACCTGGGCAGGTGTGCGCCGGCATCGCGGAGAGACTCGCGCAGGACTCACCGGCGGTCGGCTCGCACGAGCCCGCTCTGCAACGGAGGCTGCTCGCAGCCTTCGACTCGAAGGCCCACCTCAACGGTCACCTCCTGACGCCGGAGGAGACGATCCGCTACTACCCGCCCGGCCTCCTGAACGACGACTTCATCCACGAGGGCCGCGCCGTGATGGCCCCCCTGTTGCGCGCCGACCTGCGGTCGCTCGGCGAGAAGCTGCCCGAAGATCAGCGGGAGGGGTTCGAGGCCGCTTACGCGCAAAGGTACCGCATCCGAGACGGTTACCCGCATTGCTCCACGCTTTCGCCCGCCATGCCCGGCAAGCCCGGCTTCGACTGCTGGGAGGACGGCGCCTCGCCCCTGCGCCGGCTCGCCGGCGCCAGAGGCTTGGCTCTCTCGGACGTCGTCGGAGCGTCCGAGCCAGGACAGGGCTCCAGCCACTGAGCTGCATCCGTGTAGACGAGGTCGGAGGAAGCGGCTCCGAGCGCCAGGCCGACGAGGGAGAGGACGAGCGCCGACGGCCTCCCGTCGGCCGCCCACACCGTCCACGCGACGACGGCCGCCAGCGCAAGGCAGAGGATCCAGTGGTGCAGGTGCACGCACTTCCTCTCGGGCCCCCGGTATACGAGGAAGGTGAGGCCCACGCCGTTGCGCGTGGCCTCTCCCTGGGTCGGCTGCAGCCTGAGAAGCACCACGCACCCGACGACGAAGGATGCGAAGAAGCAGCACCACGCCTCGATGTTTCCGCGGGCTGCAGTAAGGAGTCCCATGCGACCTTTGACACACCTCCACGAGACGATGGATCCGTGGCGTCTCCGTCGAAAAAGTTCGTCTAGGTCGTTCGCCTCCTTTTGGCGTCGGAGCCCTCGCCGTCCGCGATCAGCTTCATGAAGGCGAGCTTGGCCTTCTTTTTGATGATCGCCTTTGGGCGACCCGTCGTGGCTCCGGGGTCCACGGTGAGTCGTCCTCTGTGGACGGATGAGACCAGGAGCGACCAAAAGTCGAAGTGCTCTTCTAGCACGGTCGCGGCGAAGTTCGTCGCTTCGACGCCTCGAGAGAGCGAGTAAGCGATGCGACCCCCCTTGGAGCTGCTCATCTCCAGATGCTGATCTCCGTCCTGGAGCAATCGAAAGCTGAAAGCAAATTTGCTGCCGGCTCGGTAGGGCGCGAAGGAGAAGTGCAAGCTGGCGGGAGGCACGGGAGCGGTCACCACGAAGGTGCCCAGTTCGTCCAGGCGAAGGCTCAGGCGCCACTTGGCGCCGTCGAGACGGTAGTACTCGACGCACCGAGCGAAGAGCTCTCCGAGACTCGCGCACGAGTTGGCAAGGAACTCGACAGAGGCCTTCTGTTCTCTCAAGAGTTGCAGCGCGGCTCGCCGCGCAGGGTCGACGAGACCGGCGCCGACGTCTTCTCCGGAGTGAGTCGGGCGGATCGCAGGGGTGCAAGCCTGCCACATCTCCAAGTCCACCTTCCCTCCCGAAAACAAACACGTGTTCGGAGCAGCGTCGGGAGCTGTCTTGTGCTTGTCCGAAACGCACAGCACGGCGGTGCACTTTGGATCTTGTGACATGTTTTATTATTGTACTGTTTGAAGACGTCCGCAGCCATTTGGATCAAATTTTTGGTGCTTTTTTTTTTCCGAGCCATGGAGCTTCCGCTCGACGCGTGCCTGCAGCGCCTCTGGGAAGCGCACAAGGCGCGAGGCCGCGTCCCCCGGCCGGCGCCGGCGCCCAGTGCCGCGTACAGCATCTTCGACCTGCGCCGCGGCGACCTCGTGAGACTGGAAGGCCTCGCGCGAGCCGAGCTGCGCGACAAGCCCAAGGACATCGCAGCGGCGCTCGAGGGCAGTCTGGCCTACGTCAAGCGCGAGGCCAACGAGTTGGGCGAGGTGGTGGTGACGCCGCGCAACTTCGGCGGAGAGCTGGTGCTGTCAGGCCACTTCCTGCTCAAGTGCGACTACGAGTACCGGCCGTCGGCCTCCCCGTGGGGAGAGGGAGAGGCCGTGCGCGCGGCGGCGGACGCGGCTCCAGGGCGCGTGGTGCGCGTTGGAGAGGACGGCGCCGTCTGGGTGCAGTCGGACGTGGACGCCCGCGTCTCCCGCGTCGCGACGCTGCTGCGCCTGTCCGAAGAGGAGAAGAGCATGACGGCCCCGAAACGCTGCATGCACCTGACGCTGCTCCCCTTCCAGTGGAAGGCGGTGGACGTCTTCATGCAGCGCAGCCGCTGCCTGGGCGTCTTCCCGATGGGCTCCGGCAAGACGGTGCTGGGGATGGCCTGCGTGTGCCGCTGCCTGGGCGGCCTGCCCGAGGAGGTGCGCGCAGGCCACTGCGTCTTGGTGCTCGCGCCCCGCAAGACCGTGCCCATGTGGGAGGCCGAGCTCAAGCACCTGCGCGATGACCTGCGCCAGCAGGTGCGCCTCGTGACCTACGAGGGCCTGGCGGGAGCCATGCACCGCTGCGCCTCGGGCGCGGGCGCCGCCTTTCGCTGGCGCCACGAGCGCCAGGAGCAGGCGGTCGGCTTCGTCTATATGGACGAGTTCCACGACCACCGCAACGCCGGCGCGCGCAGCGAGGACGTGGCGGCGCTCCTGGCGCAGGTGCCGCGCGCCGCGGGCGTGACGGCCACGCCCGTCTCCACGGACCTCGAACAGGTGGCCAACCAGTGCCGGCTCCTGGGGCTGGAGCCCGCGGACGGGTGCGACCTGCAGAGCGCCGACTTCTGGCGCCAGCCCGACGCCTTCCACCTGGCGCAGCTGCACCCGAGCCTCGTGTGGCTGGACGAGGCCGAGGTGAAACGCGAGTGCGCGGGCAAGTTCCCGGACGTGCCGCCGCCGCTGCCGGACCACGAGGTGCGCTACGCCGGCTGCGGCTTCAAGTCCTTCAGCGTGACGAGCCACCTGGACGCGGTGCTCGCGGAGCACTTCGGCTTGGAGGGCGGAGCGCAGGCCAAGCGCCACCTGGGCCAAGGCCGCGAGGCCTTCATGGACTTCTGCGGCGCCGAGCTCCGCCGCCCCCTGAGGCCGAAGCTCGCGTGCCTCGTCGAAACCCTGACTCGCCTCTTCGAGGGACGCGTCAACTCCGTGCGTCATCGCAAGGTCGTCGTGGGCTTCCACCACCCGTGCACGGGCTGGTTGCTGGCGGAGCTGCTGCGCGCCCGCGCCACCGTCTACCGCTACTTCAGCGACGAGGCCGAGCGCGATCCGCTGTCGAGCTTTCTGGAGGACGAGTCACCGCGCGTGGTGCTGCTGCTCTCCGTGGCGGTCGGTGGCACAGGGCTCAACCTGGTCCGGCGCGAGACCTCGCCTACGGCCGTCGTGCGCTTCGAGATGGCGGACTCGCAGCTGACGGACGGACAGCTCATCGGCCGCTGCGTGCGGCCAGGGCAGATCTACCCCGTGCAGCCGGTACGCCTCGTGGGCGAAGGCACCGTCAACGGCTGGCGCTGGGCGCAGATCCAGAGGCACATGGAGCGCGTCGAGCGCTCCGGAGTGCTGCGCAAGCGCGCCGCGGCGCCCGCGTCCAAGGCAGCGGCCGAAGAGAAGCGAGTGAGGGCGCCGTGACGGGTAGAGCGTTGAAAGTCTGCGCGGCATTCGAGAAAAAAAAACAACTCAGGAGCACGGCATGCGTGGAGGTTCCCTTGTTCCTTCATAAAGCTCAGTCAATTTTTTCACTTCATCTGATGTCAGTTCGTGCCGTCTTAAAGCCTGCCAGCTGTCTATGAAATTTTGTAGGGGGAAAGTGTCGTAAGGGCTTATCGATAAAAAGAAGATAAGCTCGTACACTTCTTGTCGGGTCAATCCGTGTGCTCCGAACACGTCGTCGTGTACGGAATCCAGAGCTCCCAGGACCAAGTTTGTGACGAATTCTTTCAAATGTTCCAACAGCTGCTTCAACGCAACCGCCGACCCCCCCGCCAGTGTCAACGATGCGAGGACGGACTTGCTCGGCTTCTGCCCTTGCATGACCCCGTGTATGTACGCTACCATTCCTGCCACAGCGGACGAGCCGGATCCTAGCATGACAGAAAACTTGACTTCCCGAGCAAGGTAACGATGACACTTCATGTCCTTGACAAAGGCCTCGAAGTTCGCATCCGCTTTCGCCAGTTTCTCGCACTCAGCGTACTGTGTAGGAAAAAGCCGGGCCAGAAGAGCCGCAAGGAATCTTACGATGCGCCTGTCCGATTTTTTTAAACCCTGATCTTGAGGCAAGCTCCGCTCCATGGCCCACGCCAAGCTGCCGAACCTAACCTTGGGTACCAGGCAAGAACAGAGAATGTACATGCGCGCCGTCCACTTCGTCATATGTTGTGGTGTATGTTGTGGTTCGACAGAAGGTTGTAATCTACCTTGACCCAGGTCATAGCACGTCTGGAGACTTTTGAACCTTTCAGTGTCCCCACCTTTATCCGGATGTTCTTGCAAAGCAAGTTTATGGTAGGCTTTTCGCAGAAGATGAGGCTGTAGCATATTGTTGGAGTTGGGCGCACAAAGCGAAGGCCATGACCTGCAGCAAGTATTGGTGTTCATTTACAACATCCGACCTCGCCCATCTTGCAGGTTAAAAATGGAAAGCTGGAACGCTCCCTTCCTGATGCTTGGTCTCGTGCTGGTGCTGCTGACGGTCGGCGGCTTCTTGGGCGGAGCCTACTGGTCCGCTCGCATGCGCAAGCCTCCAGCAAACATCGTGGCTCCCGACGCAAACCCGACAGTTTACGCGCAGGGCATTTGGTTCCAGGACACTTTGCCGCCGCCATGCTTCACGCCCCAGCTCGCCGACACCTCGGAGTACTTCATGTACTTCGCGTGGGACAGCTACCCGAAGCTGGACGACATCGAGGTGGCGCCCAACCTGTCCCTGACGTGGCCCCCGAAGGCGGGGCAGCGGTATCGCTTGGCCGCGTACCCGTTTCTGTCCAGTAAGCCCGGCAATTTCGTCGTAAACGTGCTGCGGGGCGTCTTCGAGCTGGTCAACACGTACCGGGACATCGGCACCTTCCCCGGCTGGTTCGTGAGCGTCTACGACGCGGACAACTGGGCGAAGAACAACCCGCTGCTCCCCACAGACCCGACGGGCAGCTACGCGCTCCAAGCGCGCTGTAGAGAGAACCACTTCTTCGGCTCGTTCAAGTGGGTGGAAGTGCTGAGAGCGTGCTACCTCCTGCCCGGCGCCGACTACCCGGCGTGCGACGACGGCGGGCAGTGGTACTACCACGCCCCCGGCTCAGGCGTCTGGTATAATCTCGGCACGACCTTGGTTCGCTACAACAAAGTGGACGCCGCGACCTACCTGATGGCGCAGATGGGCGTGGCTCTCTACGGCTCAAACAAGACAGCCGGAAAGCCGCCCTTGACGATTTTCACTGGGGATGCCGCCACCAAAGCTTACCCGAAAATCTACAAGGTGGGACTGCCCAACGACGCGTGCGACCTGAGCGCCTTCGGCGGCCTTGGCGACGACTTCGGCGCCTACTGGAACGCGGCCAAGGCTCAGATGGCAAAGTACATGACTGCGCTCCAAGGCGACAAGGACCTCTTCCAAATCATCAAGAACGTCATCGGGAAGCCCGACTACCAGAAGGGAGCTCTGCAGGGCATCTTCGCCTATCGAGAGTTCGCCGGCGCCGACGGCGCGCAGCGAAGCTACCTGACGATGGTCGCGGTCATGGGCGTCGCGGCCGGCGGAGCGGTGGTCGCCGCGCTGGCTCTGCTGGGCTTCGCGGCGGGGGGCGTGTCGCTGTGGCAGCCGCTGCTCTTCCTGCTGCTCTCAGCGGGCGCGGGCCTGGCGGTCTGGTACTCGCTGCTGGACTCGATGCTGCAGGGCCTGGGCTTCACGACGCTGGCTGGGGCCTTGGAGAAACACGGCGTCACGACGGAGCAGGTGGTGGACTTCCTCGTGGAGCCGCAGGCTGACGGGTCCGTGGCGCAGCAGGCCTTCAGCGGGCTGCCCAACACCCAGGAACTGGACGTGGCCATCGAGCTCTTCGCGAGCGTCCTGGGCTACGACACGGTGGTGATGACGACGCAGCCGAACAAGAGCGGCACGTACACCGTGGAGATCGTGGACGTTACCAAGATAGGCCTTGGAGAAAACGGAAAGAAGGCGGATCCTTGGTTTGGTGGCGTCTGCGGGACCTCGGACAGCGAAAGCAAAAGCGTGCCTTGCGATTCGACGCCCACCCCAGACGCTAGAACGCAATGCAAACTCAGAGGAGGGCTGTGTTTCGGATCGTCTTTTCCGAATAGCTTAAATGCGCCTACTGTGTACAAGCGCATGGACTACTCAACTGCGTGGCAGGCTCCAGTGCCTCAGGGTTGTCAAGATTCATCTTTTGAGACTGAAATCCAAAACTGGTTGTCCAAGAACTCTCAAGTATGCTCCTGCGACTATACGCTCAAAAATGATCTCCACTGTGTCAGCTGTAAGGACACCACCTCCGGTAAACTCTGCACCATGACTTCATGAGGCGACGCCGCTGCTTCAAGAACGGTAGACGCGCACAGGGAGGACGCGCAAAAGCGTCACCGGTTTCTGCGACGCCCGAGCCTCCTCCACGCGCAGCCGTTTCAACTCGACGAGAAGCTCCGACATCTTGATCTTCCGGTCGATTCGCTGCTGCCGCCTCAGCTCTCGGAACTGCTGCTCTGCACGCTTCTTCTCCTCTGTCCTTTTCGCCGCTTCCCTTTGCAGCAGAAGGTGCTCATCCCTCGCCTGCTCCCTCGCGATCGCCGCCCGCTCCGCCACCGCCCGCTCCGCCGCCGCCCGCTCCACCGCCGCCCGCTCCACCGCCGCCCGCTCCGCCGCCGCCCGCTCCGCCGCCGCCCGCTGCACCGCCGCCCGCTGCACCGCCGCCCGCTGCACCGCCGCCCGCTCCGCCGCCGCCCGCTCCGCCGCCGCCCGCTCGGCCGCCCGAGCATGGGCTGTGTGCAGATTCGGGTGACGTCGAATTGAAATTTTAGTGGCATCCGCGGGCGTCGTCTGCCTCTGCCTCACCGCTATCGTCGAGCTATCGTCATCCATCGCGTTCGCGTTCCGTTTTCTTCAACTGTCAGGGGCGAGTCAGTTGATACGTATCGATCGTGTCGGATGCAAAAATGCTCTCGTGTCGCATGTGGCTCAGAGAGAGAAAAGTGGACGTTAAAAACGCCGTTAAGTTGTAGCAACTCTCGCCAGCGCTTCCGAAGCCATGGACGTTCTCCCAGAAGCAACGTGCGCTGACGTCGAGCGACTTTTCGTGGACCTCGCCATGCACGATCGCCTCACAGGCTTTCGCGCCGTGCAGCGCATGTGCTGCCAAGAATTGCTCTCCGACGAACACCACCAGCTGAAAGTGAACGCTTCGATGGGATGCGGCAAAACGCAAGCCATGATTGCGAGCATATTGACGCTCCAGGAGCGCTCCAGGCGAGCTCGCGAACCTCTTCCTCTGTGCTGCGTAGTGCTCAAGCAAGTCAGCGTGGGAGAAACCGTCGTGTCGGCTTGCATGCGGGGCCTCCTGCATCACGACGTATACAGCGATTGGTCTTGCCAAGATGACTTCACCACGTGGGTCAGACGCACGCACGAAGGCGAAGACCGACGGTTCGTCTGCATGGACGCGAAGATGGCCGTTGAGGTACTGTTAAATCGAAAAGGATGGGAGGTGAGCCGACATCAAGGGAGGCAGCCGAGCAGTAACGCAGGCACAGTGGCTGCCGAGACGCTGTTGCCAGAGCAGCATGAAGTCCTGATGCGGCGCGTCTTCGGCTTCGCCCCGCACTCCGCCAAACGACGTAGGGTGGGTGTCCGAGGCGATGAAGACGTGTACCATCGCGATGAAGAAGTGTACCATCGCCCCACCTTGAAAAAGTTGCACGAGCTCGGTCCTCTGCCGCCTGGCTTTTCAGCCGCCACGATCGTCGTCTCGTACCAGAAGCTACCCGATCTGCTTCGCAAACTCGGGAAGGCCTCGCTCGATCTCCTGCTTTTGGACGAGAGTCACAATGTGGCCAATAACACTGACAGCTCGACTTGGAAGGCCGGCGTGTCGAATCTCTGCGAGCGCGCGAAGAGAGTGCTCATGTTCTCGGGCACTCACATCTCCAGAAACGGCTCCAGAAAAATCGATTATCTGGAGGTCTTTCGGAAAAACGCGCATTGCCTCGTCTGGAATCGGTATCAGGCAGAGGAAGCCGGAGAGATTGTGCCTCGCAGTGTCGTAATGGGCGATTCCTTGCGCGTCCTCAAGTACCTGCGTAGGGGAGAAGTCCGACGCGGCGTGTGGGAGCGAGTCTCGGATCTCTTCGGAAACACGCCGTCCTTGATGAGCGACGTGCCGTTCGTGATTTACAGCCTAGCGAAAGCGGCCGCGCTGCATGGGGCATATCTTGCGCGCCTGGAAGCGACCTCTCCGTGCGCTAACGTCTTGTTGATGGCCCCAAAAAACGATGTGGGCACAGCGATGGAGCGTCTGGTGCGCCATATTTTCAAAGACGTCGCTCTTCTGCGGGAATGGCTGCTGCCGTTAATCAGGGTCTTGACCGCCCAGCAAGAGCAGGACGCGGAAGAGTGCCTGAAGGCGTTCTCTCGTTCTCTCCGAGTTTGCTGCCCGAATTACGACAAGAAGCGGCGCAGGAGTTTCGTCGAGAGTATGGCCGACTGGGAGGACGGCCACTGCAGCGTTCTGATCGCGACGCAGTGGCCCTTTGAAGGCGCCGATATGCCCCACCTGCACGCGGTGGCTCTTTACCCATCAGGTCGCTACCAGGACAACGTCTTGGATCAAGCTGTGTCCCGCCCTTGCCGCGTGGCTCGCGGCAAGAAGGTCGGCTACGTCCTGATGATGTCTCAGGGGCGAGCGTCGCCCGACGAAGCAGCCGGACTGGACGCCGGACCGAACGCCAGATCGGATGACGGTGGCGATCTTTTGGCGACCGAAGCTGGGCCGGACGCCGGATCGGGTGAGGGTGGCGATCTTTTGGAGACCGAAGCTGGGCCGGACGCCGGATCGGGTGAGGGTGGCGATCTTTTGGAGACCGAAGCAGGGCCAGGCGATGGACCAGACGCAGGCTCAGACGCGGGGGTCGGCGATGGACCAGACGCAGGCTCAGACGCGGGGGTCGGCGATGAACTAGAGACCGAATTTCTCGAGTCCGCCGATGAAACTAACGTTGACGCGGACGAATGCAAAGGCAAGAGCTTGAGCTTCCTCGCTGCCGTTAGTCGGGCGTCGGCGGGCGGTCACCTCACGATGTGTCCCCTCGTCGCCCCTGAGAATTCCGAAGAGCATCGCCGCTTATGCGCTCGCCTCGAGGTATTTAGGAACTGCCAAAATCGCAGGTGCCCCTTCTGGCAAGAGCTCCAGCCTTTCTGCGAGTTGCCGCAGGGTGACTTCGCGCTGCTGACGCTCATCGAGTACCCCAGCGCCCGAGGCTCCTTGGTCGTCCTGGGTCTCCTCGCGCCTCGGGAAGTGCGTAGCTCCTCTGAGAGCCACTTGAGCATCGAGCTCGTGCGCGTGTACGAGGCTGCACCCGATTGGGACATGGTGCAGGCAGACGTGACGCCGTTGCTGGACGGATCTCGCCACGGATTCACGTGGAGAGGAGACCGACTTCTCTGGCGAACTGACAATGGGCCAGATCCTGCACTCCTCTTCCGTGAAGAATGGGACAGGCAAGGACGCACCATACCTCCGCTGAGCCTCTGCTCTGAGCAGGACTTGCCGGAAGGATCTCGCACGCAAGTCAAGGTCGTACGGCAAGACTTCTTCCGAAAGCTGGCACACTTCCCTGCGCTCCACAGAGCGTTCCTGTTGGGCGGAACCACGGCCGTCTTGACGGTCGAAGCGAAAAGCCATTCGGACGCGACGCTTCCCTTCTCGACGTCCGAAAGGGTGAAGGTGCGACACTTGTTCTTGTCGATGTCGTTCGACTTGACTCGTCGTTCGGAAGTCCCTTCACAGCATCGGTCGGTCTTGCAGCGCCTGCGCTTCTCGCGCAAACTTGGGGAAGCGCAAGCGTTGAGGTACAGCAGCGACGTAGTGCTGCTCGCCTTGGTACCGGTGGACGGAGACCGCGAGCACGGCATCGTCGAATGTCGCCCTCTCCACAAAGACAGGATATATTCGTACGCGCCCCCGCTGACCGTGGGAAGCGTCGACGCTGGCTTGGACTTGAAGCTGAGCGATCCGGCCGACCAGCTGCTGCGAAAGTGGCAGCTCGAGGAAGTTGGCCGCGATGAATTCAGAATCCTCGAGCAAGCGGGCGGGCGCAGGTGGTTGGCTCCACCGACGGGATCTCCGGCCTTCTCCCGCCTGTCTCTCAGCGATGAAGGATCGATCTTCACGCTCCACGCGCCCAGCAGAGGCTCCCGCTTCGAGCTGGAGTGCGGAAACTATCGCACCACCTCTCTAATTCTCGCGTCAGGTCAGGAGCCGATTGACCTGCGCATCAGGCATGGGAGAAACTCTTACTGCTGCTCCCGGGTAGACGACGGAGTGACGCACTGGTTCATCTTTCCGCTGCAGTGGATCCAAGAACGGCTGAAGGAGATTCAACGGCTGAGGGAGACTCAACGGCTGAGGGAGCCGGAGCCTCCACTGCTGACGGTGCACAAGCTGGATGCTCCGCTACCGACAGCGACTCGTTCTGCAGGCGTCCGAGCGGTTGCCAAAAGGCGCACTGCTCGGACGCGACTTCGCTGACGTCTCGAAAAGACCGCCAAAAAAACGCTCTGAGGCGTTCTGGAGGTGTGGAAAGTGTTTCCTCACGGATTACTCGCCGTCGTTGTGAATGGCAACGCACCGGTCAGACGTGCATCGTTCGATACCAAAAAGTACGATGCGCTTGCAACTGGGGCCGGTGGTCTATGAATTTTCAGATGGCTTCTGAGTGACCTCGCTCGAGTGTGTGCAGTGCGTCGGCTCTAAGCTCGTAGATTTACTTGCTTTTCCCGAAGCCATGTCCGCTCTTCAAGACGACGAGCTGCCAGAAGACGCCCCTCTCGAGATTCAGAACGCGGTCGCCAGGTGCGAAGAAGCGCTTTGGATGATGCATCAGTGCCAGTCGAGCCTCCCGGCGTCGCTGCAGCGCGAGCTCTCCGACTCGAGCTTCGACGCGAGCATGTCGCCTGCCGACCTCGCGCTGCAGGAGCGGTACATGGAGCTCCTACCCCCGACGCTGCGGCGGCACCTCGAAGCCTCTCCCCGCTTTCGTGAGGGGTGGCTGTCCCCGGAGGACTTCTCGCTCATGAGCCTGGGCATCCCGCCTCGCGCCGACCGGCCGCAGGGGGTCGTCGACTGGCTCTGGTACCGCGAGAGCTTCCGCGGCTTCCCCGTGAAGTGGCGGCGGGCCTTCGCGGAGGACCCGCCTATCTACGACGCCACGATGCTGCTGCGCGTGCTCGTCGACTCGCTTCGGTGCGGCGAAGCCTGCTGGTCCGAGGAGCTCCCGACGCAGCGCGATTTCGCAAGGCTGCTGAAGCACGGCACGCCGGCCTGGCAGCGTCACGTGCTGCAGGAGGCGCGCTGGGCGCCCCTGAACGGCGCCCTGCTGGTGACGGAACCTGGCATGGACGTGCTCATGAAGGTGGCGCCGCTGGCTCTGCGCAGGAAGCTGGGGATGGCTGGCCCGGAGGACACGGACGCGGAGGACCTGCTGCTCTGCCGTTCCTTCGACGGTCGGAAGATGTGGGTCCTTCGGGGCTACGACGAGAGCGAGCAGTGCCACTTCGCGATCACGGACCTTGCACGCGTGCTGCGCTTGTCGCACAAGAGCCTTCGCAAGCTCCGGCGAGAGCTCCCGCTGGCAGTGGTGATGGAAGGCACATCTCCTCCTCCCGGCTTCTTCGGAGGAGAGGACGAAAGCCCCCCTAAGCCCGCCCCGAGGGCAGCTCCGCCGAAGGTGTCAAAGGCGCCTCTCGCCGCGGCCGAGGGGGCCGAGGCGGACGCGGCCGAGGGGGGCGAGGAGGACGCGGCCGAGGGGGGCGAGGAGGACGCGCGCCTCCAGGCCGCCATTCGCGAGGCCAATGAGGCGGCCCGCCGCCAGCGGCTGGAAAGACGGGGCAAAGCCGGTATGGCTAGTCGCGCCTTCTTGGGGGTCGAGCCTATCCGCGCCGAGACCCCGACCGCACCTCTCCGTCAAGCGGCGCCTGCGGCGAAATCGAAGTCGCGCTGCAAGCCGAGCCGCAAGGTCGACCCGCGTGAAGCCGAGCGAACGGCCGCCTTCCTTCGCGAATGCCAGCCGGCCATCGCGGCGGCCAAGCTCGTGGACGAAGTGGTATGCGAAGACGTCCTTCCCGAGATCGAGCGGAAGCTGCGCCGCAGCCTCGTCGCTGCGCGCCGGCGCGAAAAGCGCTCGGCGCGGGCCGAAGCCGTCGCGGCCGGCCGCAGGAGGGCTCAGGATCTTTTGCTAGGTTGACGAGCGGCCCAGAGTCCATAACCCCTACGCCTCCGAGGAAAAACAAGAAGGGCGCTATCTGCACAGACAATCGCACTTGATCTTGTTAGTATCTGGCCAGGCGGCATCGAGCGCCGCTAAACCCTCATCGCGTTGTTTCTTCTGCGTTGCGTCTGTGTCTAACTTGTTGATGTAGTCGGTGATAAGCGCGTCGTCGACGAAAGGTGACCCTTTGTTGCACCAGTTCCAGTGGTCATCCGGATACTGGCAAGAACCAAAAAAATTCTTCCAGCCTTGACATACTCCAACGTCGTCTGCTGAAAGTGAATCCAGATATTCTTGTTTTGATTCGTAGAAACACTCTTCTGGAGTCACGCACGTTCCAGTTCTTTTACAGCAGATGAGAGAAGGATGAGGGCAGGAATCGTCCTCGCAGGCAATCCCCATGCGTGTTTGTAGAAACTCCGAGAAAAGATTCTTCTTCTGAGTGGTGGCTCACCCGACTCCCACCTTCCAGAAGGATTCCGTCGAGCTCAAAAACGCAGAGACCTGATCCAGGCGCTGTAGCACGCGAGGCTGTGGTTCTTGCTCAGGGAGAGCCAGTTGAGGTGAAAGCGCTGCGCGGTCCCCGAGGGGCTGTACATGAAGGGCGACGCGGGCCGCTTCCAGTCGGGGCACACAGACGGGGGCAACGACGGGACGACGTCGGCCTCGTTCTCGACGCGAACGTGCGAAACGCCTCGCAGGCTGGCGGCGAAGCGCTCGTTGCCCACGCGCGGCGTGCCGTAGGTCACGGCGACAACGTCGGACTCTGGCAGCCTCGCCTTAACCCCTCGAGCCAGCAGCAACGCCAGTGCGCCGCCGAGGCTGTGGCCCACGAAGAGGAGCGTCCGCGGCCGCTCCCGCCCTACCGCGCCAAGGATCTCGGGCGCGAGATCCTCGTAGTCGAGCTGGTAACCCCGGTGCACCCACTCACCCTCGGAGACCTCGACCTGCGCGAAATCGAAGTCGTCGCGCAGATCAGTGAGGCCGCGCAGCGCCACGGCCATGCAGTCTTTGGTCGACACCGCCCAGGCCATGCACGGTCGGTTGGGGCGGTCGACGCGGAGCACGACCCTCGCGCCAGGCGGCGCCCGCGCCGCAGCCTGGTTGATGTTGGCGTTGCTCAGGAGGTTGATGGCAGAACGGTGGAAGTCGTAGTTCTCCGCGCGGATGGGGCAGAGGTCCTGAGGAGGCAGAACGAGCGCCTCCTCAGGGTCGTAAGAGGCGGGGCACCAGATGGCGTGGCACCGGAGTCTGTTCTCGTAGGCGGTGCGCACCACCCACAGCTCCTTGTAGATCCAGAGCAGACCCGCCACGGCCAGCAGCGCGGCGAGCACGACGAGCATGTTGGCGATGGGCGTCACCATGTAGCTTTGTTGCAACGCCCGCACATTCTTGCGTCGAGTCAGCAGAGGCTCGCGCGCAAAAGTAGCGCGAACGCGGCGACGAGCACGAGCGCCAGCGCCGACGCTAGAGCTCCTTGCGAGCGGGGCGCTCCCAGCCACCTCCCGCGCACCACGGCGCGCCACGCGGAGGCGCCGAGAGCCAGCAGACTCGCCGCGAGGAGGAGCAGCCCCAGGAGCGCCGACCACGCCGAGGGGCAAAGGAGTAGATTTGAATCGCATCGCCAGGCCTGCAGCACGCTGAGGCCGACGCCGGCGCAGAGGACGAGCAGCGCGAAGGTGCACGCCGAGTCGGAGGCGTCGAAGACTCCGAGGCCTGAGCGGGAGTGCATTTCCAGAAGCGGTTCCCGGAACGGCAAGCGCCCCTGGAGAGAGTGACGTTCTCGGGAGCAGTCCGTTTCGGTCAAAGGTCTGTAGGACTGTGAAAGCGCGCGAGTCGAGCGTGGGTGCCAGTGTGGAAACTTTGAACGCGGTCCGGTGATCTCCGAGAGTCCTGGAGCAAGACCGTGCTTGAGGAACGTGTGCAGGCCTGTAGAAAAGCGTGCGTTCACACATGCGGACGCCAGTGTGAAAACTTTGAACGCGGTCCGGCGATCTCCGAGAGTCCTGGAGCAAGACCGTGCTTGAGGAACGTGTCGAGGCCTGTAGAAAGGCGTGCGAGTCCACACGCGGACGCCAGTGTGAAAACCTTGAACGCAGCGCGGTGACCTTCGAGCGCGCTCGAGGAGAGCGCGTAGGCCTGTGGAGATCAGCAAGCGCCTTTGAAGGTCTGACGAAAGATCCAAAGCGAATCTAAAGATGGACTTGGCCGCAGATTACTGTCATAGATCCCTGATCGTCATGAGCAGAGACTTCAACCGCCAGGTATTCTCAAATCCTGAGACGGGGTACCCCTACATCGGTCTCCTGTTGATCTCGCGTCAGCCGAACGTGTCCAGCAGGCTCGTCTTCGCCGCGGGGCTAGAATGCGCGCCTTCCGACGCGATCCTCAAGAGCTACGGCGAGATCGCCGAGCGGAAAGGAGGCACAAACCTCCCCCTGAAATGGGACGGGAGTCGAGCGTCCGTGAGCGAAGTCGAGGACATGAGTGCACAGGAGTCCGCGAACAGACCCAAGCTGCTCAAGAACTGCACCTTCTTGGCCATAAGCTTCGCGTTTGCGTGCACAGGGCAGCCAGGAGCGCGTGTCTACTCGGACGCACGAAGCGAGCAGAGTGGCACTCACCGGTTCCTCGTGTTGTTAGCTCGTGGTGCAGACGACGAAGACTGGAGTTTGTTCGTGGCCGACACGGCACGCGACACGGACCAAGCCAGGCTCCTGGCTTACATCCTCGCGCAGCTCGAAAAACATCTTCCGGAAGTTCGCGTACAGGAGCACGGGCCCAGTCCGTGGCTTCCCATATCGACTCCGAACTTTGCCACCCTCAAATACCGAGGAGGGGGGCTCTGTTTTTACGGACCGTGTGCCGACCTGTTGATGGTGGGATCCATGATCGAAAAGAACGAGCGCGTTGCCACAGGCCTGCGACTCCTGCAAGTGGTCTCGCAAACGACTGCTTCTGTGCCCGATCAGCATTACTTCCAGGTGGCCAAGAACGCCATCGTCAGCCTGCTCACTCCCCCAGGAGAAGCTGCGCCCGTCACTTCTTCCGGCGCTCGGAGCGCTGTCGTTCTGGCTAACGCATTGCCCTTGATCCAGAAAGTTCCTTGGCGGTGGACCCCGAGCAGTCGAGGGTCGACAGCTCCGACCTACCCGCAGGTGACGCACGCAGTCCTGGATCCATCGAGAATCGAAGAGAGGAGACAAAAAAGAGTGAAGCGGGCCGAAGAGGGCGTCCGTCTTCGGATGAGCTACAAGCAGCCGAAGCTCGGGGAGTAGCCGGCTTCCGTCGTAGCGTCAGGCGAAGCGGGAAACCTTGCAACCCACATACCTCTTTGTGGCTTCAGCTTTCTAAACCCACATTTCCTTTTTCAACCTTCTCTGCCTCTGTCGCCATGGGGAAGCGAGCAGCCAGCCAGGTCGACGCCACAGCCTCGGGGTCCGGGGATGGCGAATGCAAGCGCAGAGCTACCGTTGCGTGGAGCATCGAAAAAGCCACGGAGGCTCTAGCCACTGTGAGGCTTACTCTGCCAGGCAACGATGGCCTGCGGAGGGTCGGCAAGAACTCTCTGGCAGAGGCCATCCGCGGCTCCAGCACGACCGGTCTCGACACATGGAAGAATGTGATGCGGAGGGTCTGTGCGCTGCCTGTGCCGGAGACAACGAAGTGTGCTCTTGAACAGAGCTCGCATCAAGCTGACGTCTTCGAGGCCCACGACGTTCCGCTGGCTATCCACAAGCTTCTGGGTGCGAAGGAAGCCCTGGTGTGGTTCCTCGATCAGGACTTCGTCGCCGAGGTTAAAGCGCTGGTGACCAGGTGCGGCTCCTCTGACTTCTCGAAGCTAGAGGAGGCGATATCAGCAGTGGAGGCTGTGCTCCGTGACAGGGAGGAGCAGATGGCAGCCTTCCAAGTCCCAGCGCTGCGCGAAGAAGCCGCCACTGCGAGCATGCGCCTTCACAAGACCGAAGAAGGCTGCGTCCTCATCTCCGTGCACGACGAGATCAAGTGGTTGGGGCTGGACGATGACGGCAAGCACAACGAATGGACGCACTGGCTCTGTGCTTCTCTCGGAGCTTATCTGGAGGGATGGGATCGTTCCTTGCCAAGGGATTGTGAATACCCTTGCCTCAAATACATCAAGCTGTCTGGCGAATCGAATCCGACGCCCATGGGCGACGTGATATGCTTCCGGCAAGTGATCTTCCTGTGCATTCGCAAGTCCAGGCTGGCCGGGGATCTCGCCCAGAAGGCGCTGGAAGTCTATGCGCGACATGTCGTCGGGGACCGCCGCCTGGATGCTGAGAGGGCTGCCAACGCGGCCTCTGCGCCCAGAGAGGCCAGGGCATTCGTGCTGGGTCTCGAGGAGGCTGTTCGCCAGGACCACGAGCACAAGGAGTTAGTGAAGAGCTTCCCCGGAGCAGATGCATCAGAAGCGCAGCCTCTTCCCTTACAAAAGAGGAAAGGCATCGCATCCCCAGCAACGGTCCTGCCAAACAAAAGGCAATGCAAGGCCTTGGATGAGGCGCTTCTAGATTGGGAGAAGGACTTGCATGTGGCTGCCGATGAGGTGCAGGGCGTGAAGGCACAGTTCACAGCCCTGCTGCACATCGAAATGCAGAAGAAGAATCTTCCAGGCGGCACTCGTGTGGGAGGGTTGGTCACGAGGCCTCCCTTGCGTTTCAAAGAGTTGGCGCTTGCCGCAGTCTCTGCATACAGGCAACTCTACACAAACGGTGTGCAGGGGCGAGTGCAGCAGAACAGACACTCGCAGGACGCGGCGGCTTCTCAGAGACCCGGGGGTCTCGAGGCTTCGACGGATGGGCGACGGCAGCATGTTGAGAGTGGAGAGGTAGCTCCTCTTCCAGTTGGAGAAGAGGATGATGAGTGGCATGAGCAACTGGCGGCTGCTCTCGAGGAAGACTTGGAGGAAGACGACAACATCTTGAAGGTCTCCGAGGTCATGCGGGCCGCTGGCGTCAGTCGCGCCGTGTGGCTTCCCTTCAGGAGCGACCTCTCCAACAAGCTCTTGGCGCTCAAGTGCGAGCAGACCCAGGGAGCCTTTGCAGAGCGGCGACCGGAGGTGGTGGGTGGTGGCATTCCTGTCTCCGTGCACAAATACAAGAAGAGCCAGGACTGGCCGTTGGCCTGGGAGGCAGTCCGGAAGACGCAGCACCTCTACCAGAAGAGGGTCCGTGAGTGCCTGGAAGCCTTCTATCATGTTGCAGGGATTCCTCTAGACCCCTCGATCGCAGACCTTGCTCGTCGAGTCGCAGAGGCTCTGCGTACTCGTTGACTCTTCTTGATCACGGCTTACACGCCAAAGATGACAAAACAGTTCGCATCATGCCAGTCCCTCGAAAAAAAAAACGTGCTCCTTGGAGACATGTCTAGACCACTCATTCATAGTCCTTCGCAGCAAATATGCTGGAGAAAGAGCGCTTTTGTATCCGAAGACTCTGTTCTTGTATTTAAAGCATATTAGGTTTCAACGTGTCTGGCATTCTCTTGTGGAGTCGAACTCATCAGCTTCTACATAGCTTCGTTACATCAAGATTCGAAGAACAGAGAAGAAAAAAAGTGAAGTGGGCCGAAGAGGGCGTCCGCCTTCGGATGAGCTACGACGCACACACGCACGCACGCACGCACGCCCGTTCACGCCGCAGCTTTTGTGTTCAAGCCTAGCTTTTGCGAGTCCCCCCTTCTCGGCCATGGCCGTCTTGGACAGGAACGTCGAGCCGCCCTCGGTGCACTACGCCGACGTGCGCTCGCTGGTGCTGGGCGACGGCGAGCCGCCCGACTTCTCTCCCACGCAACGCGGCCACCGGGAGGCCACTCGGCGATTCCGCCGCCTGCTGCTCGAGGGAGCGCAGCTCTTCGGCGCCGTCAAGCACCTACCCGAGCCGCAGACGCACTGCAAGTGCGGCCTGGGCGTGCGCTTCGCGCAGGAGGCGTGCCTGGAGGCGCTGCTGCACGAGCAGGCCACCGGCGAGCCGACGTCGCTTGCAGAGGTCTGCTCCGCGCTGGGCCTGGGATATCCTTACTGCTGCCGCAGCTGCGCCTTCGGGCAGCTCGATCTGCTCGAGGTCTGGTCCTGGCTCTACCGCCTGCCGGAGGAGGCGCCGTACCCGCTGGGCTGCCACCCGGCTTTGGACTTCGCCGGGCAGACGCTGCGGCGCCTGCCGTTGCTGCCCCTGTCTCCTGCGACGCAGGCCTGGACGGCCACCGAGGGGCCAGGCGCTCGCACCCAGAAGGAGATCTACGTGGCCCTGCGGCGGCTCCTCGGCGTGCCCGTGTGCAGCCGCAGCCGGGACTTGGGAGGCGTGCAGGTGAGCGTGCGACAGACCCTCCAGTCGCTCGGGCGCCCCCGCCAGCTGCAAGGCGGCGAGACGCTGGTGCCGGCGAGGGTCCGCGTCAGCCTGGTCTTCGACGGAGAGGTCGTGGAGCTTCCGGGGCTGTGGCCAGCGTCGCCCTTCCCCTACTGCCGCAAGGGAGCGCTGCCCTCGGTGCGCGGCCGAGCCGTGGACGTGCGCCTCTGCGCTGAGCCAGCGTGCAACGAGGTCTTCGTTCTGCAGGGCTCGGAGGAGCCAGTGGCCTTCGTACACAGCTGCCGACCTGGAGGCCCCGTGCGCAGGCTCTCCGTGCGCTTCACGAGCGACTGGGAGGTGCACGTGCCCGCCGACCCGCCGGCCCTTCCCTCCCTGGAGCAGACGCTGACGAGCCGCCGGCCGCGCGCGCGGTCGCAGGCGTGGGTGCCCATGGGCACCTGGCTGCACTGGCTGGCTGAGGCGAGCGGAGAGCCGCTGCCGTCACTGCGCAGCGAGCTCATGCGGCGCGTCGGGGAGCGCCTGGCCCCCTTGCCGCCCGCTCCCGAGCCCAAAGACGCCCTGCCGCAGTCGCAGGCCTGCTGGAGGCTGGACGACGTGCTGCCGCACGCGGCCGATCGACGGATGGACGTGCTCTCCGAACTCATGGCCGAGCTTCTCAAGGTCAAGCTGGGCATGGCTCCTCCGCGTCAGGCGCACGACACCAAGGCGTACCGGCAGCGCTCCTCGGTGTGGGAGCGGGAGTTTCGAAAGCACCTGGCTCGGACGGCAGACGCCGCGCTGCAGGCGGCTGGTCACGGCGGAGCGGGTCGCCTGGATCTGCAGGAGGACCAGGACCTCGACGCGCTGGACGACCCGCTGGATTTCTTCGCCTCAGAGGCCGAGGCTTGCGACTACGCCGACGCCTGCTCGCTGCTGGACGGGCGCTCGCGGCTGGTGACGCGCCGCAGCGGCTCCAGCTGCGCCGTCTGCGGAGGGCCTTGGGGGCCGGGCTGCTGCCTGGGCCGCACGCTGGGCGTCGGCTACCACGTCTTCGTCGCCGTTTCGCGTCGAGGCCAGGCTGACCCGCGAGGGGGGCGTCGGAACCTCGCGCTGGCGACGGCCGCGCGCCTGCGGGCAACGCCGAGGGAGCTGGATCGCGTGCTGCTGGGCCAAAGCAAGCAGCTCAAGGTGCAGGTGGCGGGCCCGGTGCTGGCGACGCTGCGCGAGACGGGACGAGGCAAGGCGACCCGCCGCTGCACGGCGCCCGTGCCGGAGCAGCACGACGTGCACGTGGACAGCCTGGCGGTGAGCGACGGCGGCGGGTCGCACACGGTGCACCTGCGCAGCTGCGGGCGAGTGCTGTGCGCCTTGACGCCGAGGGCGCTGGCCGCGCTGCGGGCCGAGCTCCTGCGACTGCAGCTTCCAGAGGGCGCCGCGGAGCTGCGACTGCACGGCGAGCGGCTGGGTCGCTTCCCGGAGGAGGCGCTGGGCGAGACGCTGAGGGCCCTTCGCTTCGCCGTGGCGCGCGCGGCGCTGGCCTCCGGAGACCTGGAGGTGCTCTACGACGCGGTCGCGACGCACCGCTGGGAGGGATCGCGGCTAGTGGCCGAGGTCCTGGCGCACGGCGGGGCCATGGCCATGGCGGTGCGCGCACGGCCCGAGGCTCCCCCGCCGGGGCTCTCCTACCAGGACCTCTTCGTGCAGGGCTACCTGGTGCACGTGGTGCCGAACGAGTTCCTCTGCCTGCGCGACCCCGGCGCGCCCTTCGTGGCGGACGGGCTCACCTTCGGCTTGCTGGACGAAGACCTCATGTGCAGCCCCAAGCTGCTGCAGACGCCGCACGGCTTCGGCCACTGCATCCGCGTGGACTACGTGCGCAAGGGCGTGGCGCACGGACTCACGGCCGCGCCTCTGCGCTGGGACGAGCCGTCGGCCTGGTCCTTCCAGACGCTGGGTAACTCCGTCTGCCGCCCAAACCCTCGAGGCCTGCCGACGCTGGGCGCGGGCGCGATGGGCACGACCGAGCTCGCAGGCTGGGCGCTGGACTACGGCGGGCAGCTCCAGGAGGACTCCTTCGGCGTGAACCCGGGCTGGTTCCGCAACGAGTGGAGGCGCCGCGTGGTGGAGCTGCGCACGCGCTGGAGGCCGGCGGCCGAGGCGCAGGAGCCCGACGAGAGCCTCGACGCGCGCGGCTTCTCGTCGCCGGGTCGCTTCGTCGCGGCGCAGGAGGACCTCTACCGCTGGAAGCGCACAGGAGAGCGGCTTTTGGCGCCGCGAGATTGCTGGGTGCTGCGCTCGGACGAGGAGAGGCGGGGGCCGGCGCTCCGCGGCGTCTTCCGGGTGCTGCTGCGAGTGCGCGCCGGCGCCGGCGACAAGTTCCTCATGGCCTTCCAGAAGTTCTGCGCGGTGCCGCTGGAGCGGCCGCTCTGCACCGTGGCCGGCGCGCTGGCGGGCCTGCTCAACTCTCCCTCCATCTCCAGCCGCAACTCCGAGAAGGTCTTCGTGGAGGGTTTCGTCTCGCACCTGGCGCTGGCCCTGGGAGTGAGCTACCACCGGCGCGCCGCAGCGAGCGAGGTGCTGGACGAGGTGCAGCGCCTGCTCTGCGGCGAAGCTTGCTCCATGCGGCGCCTCGCCGAGCTGCGGCGCGCGCAGCCCGGCGCGTCCCTGGGATGCCTCACGCAGGCCGTGGAGCTGCGCACGGGGCGGCATGTGGGCTCCGTGCTGACGCTGCCCCACACGTTCTACGCCGCCAAGCAGAACGGCGAGGAGCGCGCCAGCTCCTGCCGCAGCAAGGTGGACCGCCTCTGGTTCGACCTCATGGGGGACCGAGGCTTCGCCCCGGCCGTGCGCAGCGCTGCGTCGGTGTGCTCCGAGTGCAACAGGGTGGGCCCGTGCAGTCACGACGCCCCGAGGTGCGCGGTCGCGCTCAGCCAGCGCACGGCCTCGGCGGACGCCTGCCTCCGCGCCATGGGTTCCGGGCTGCGAGTCTCGGTGGGCGACAAGACGCTCCCCCACTACTCCCTGGTGGTGCCCGCGGCGCCTGAGCCGGAAGCGGCCGCCGCCGCCCGACAGGATCTGCTGCGCGTCACGAGCGTGCCCGACGCGGCCGCGTGGCGTCTGGCGCCCGTCGGCGAAGGGCGCTGGAGCACGGGCGTCGGTGCCGGCGCCCAGATCGTCCTGGACCTGCTGCTGGCGGACGCCTCGAGGCGCGGGAGGGCCGGCTTCCTGTGCAAAGGCGAGACGCACTGCGCCCTCTTCCGCGAGGCCCCCTCGGCGGCAGATCTCGCCCGCTTGGCCGGCAACGTCGAAGCCTGGGCTGCCGCGACGGCCCGAGCGCCGCCCTCGCCAGCCCGCGGCGGCCTCGACCTGGAGTTACCGGAGGAAAACGCCCCGGAGGCGCTGGCGGCGCTGCGTTGGGGCGCCGAAGTGCTGGCCGTGAGACGAGCCGTGCTGCTGGAGTGCCCTCGCGAGCTTGCCTTGACGGTGCTGAATCGCAGCTACGCCCGGTACGAGGACTGCGCGGAAGTGACGCTGGCGACCTGGTTGCGGCGCAACCTGCACCGCGAGACCCTGCGGCACACGCTGGAGCGCCTGCCGCTGAGCCCTGAGGCCGAGCGCGGGGCGCCGGACGTGGTGGAGCTGGAGCTGCGCGGCGACGCGCCCGGCAGGGTCCTCTACTCTACGGACCTCTTCGTGGCGGGCACGCAGACGCGCCTCTTCGGCATGGCAGTCGCGCTGGGTCCCAACCCCTGGGCCCGCGGCTGGCTGGAGCGCGAACGGTCCATCGGAGGCTTCAAGGTACAGCTCGTGCGCGCGCGTCCCTGCGCCGACGCCGCCACGCTCTGGCACATGGTGGACCGAGGTGAGCGGGACCTGGCGCCCCTGGTGTCGGCCTCGCCGGCGCTCGTGGCCGTGTGCTCGCCGGCGCCCGTCTACCGCGTGCGCAAGTTCCGCGGCATGCCCCGGAACCTGCACTGCTGCCGCTACGGCTGCTTCTCCCAAGGACGAGGACGGGTGGAGTCGCTCGTGGAGGAGCGCTGCGACGACTGCGGCGACTGCAAGGCGGAGGACCTCGAGGACCTGGCGGACGCTCGCAAGGGCCCCGTCCTCATCGAGCGCAAGCCAGGTGTGCTGCGCCTGCGCTGCGCCACCAACGAGGGCCTCGACGACGGGGCGCCGCGACCCGAAGCGGGACCCGAGCACCTGCCGCCGGGCGTGCGGCGCCTCCTGGGCCACGACACACCGGAGGCGCACGCGGCTCGGGCTCGTCGAGCCCTGGACCTGCTTCTGGAAGCCGCCAGGGAGTTGGCTGCGACGCTGCTGAGAGGAGGGTCTTAGGAAAAAACGAAATTAGTCTTTTGACTCGCAATTGCAGGAGCTGGAAAAAAAAGCTGTATGAGCAACTGCCCCTCCGTGACCTGCGGTGGATGGAAAACCCCGGAGAATTCTAGAGTGCTGCTCAATGATATAAACATAAGGGTATCCACGGTAGAGCCCGTTCAATGTTCTGGATCTGTCTACACCGCCAAAGGAGAACTGGACAGGTACTCGTGCGACTGCAGCAAACAGGACGGCATATTCATAACGACGTATCAGGGGGGGTCTTTTGAGTCGACGCTAACGTCGTCCGGGAACGAACTTCAAATCAAAATTGAATCTCAAATTGTGTCCGAAGCAGATGTATAAATGCCTGTGCTCCAACACTGCTTCGGTGCGCCCTCTCGTTGACATCGGTACGTATGAGCCGTTTCCTATGTTTGACGACAAGACGCGCGGCACGGTGGTGACTATGTTTTCTCACGATCCCATGTGACTGCGCGCGCACTCACTCGGCTCTCGTCGTCGCAGCCCTTTTTAAGCTTCGAATAACACTGGTGAACTCTCTCCGATGGCGACCTTCGGTCAAGCTCGAACCCTGTGGATGTGCTGCAGAAGCGGCAAGTCCAAAATCCTCACGTGCGCGGCGCTGGGCTTGCACTCCAACCTGCCGGGTCTGCGCGACCACCAGAGAGAGGCGGTCGCCTTCGCGGAGGTCGAAGCGCAGGTCGTCCACGACCGGCGTCGAGCCCTGCTGGTCTTCTCGAGTAAGTGTCTCCTGGAGCAGTACCGAGACTCCGAGCTAGAACCCTTCGAAGCGCGCCGCGAGTGTCAGGTTCTGGCGGTCTACTCCAACGCGTCGCTGCTGACGGAGCTGGACGTCTGCCGAGAGTTGCTGGTCCTCCGCTGCTAGTCCTCACGACGTACGCTAGCCTGCACAAGGTCGACAAGGCGTTGAAGCGCGCCCGCGCGTCCGTTGCGCCCGTCGACTTCACGGCCGCGTGCTTCGACGAGGCGCACAACCTGCACACTCGCTCGAGGAAGCTCTTTTGGCAGTTCGCTCCGATCAGCGAAGGAACCGCAGCAGACGCAGAAGAGGACGCCGAAGAAGGCACAGAAGAGGACGCCGAAGAAAGCACAGAAGACGGCGGCGAGCAAGACGTCCAGTTGAGCGGCGCCGTCTTCGCGAGCCTCTAGCCCTGGAGGGTCTACGCCACGGCCACGCCTCGCGAAGCCATGCGACGGCACCCGGATGTGTACGGCCACGAAGAAGAGGACTGGTATCGCTTCCGCTACATCGACCTGCTCCGCTCCCAGGACCCGCTCCAGCCGATGGTGAAGCCCTTCGACCTGAGCATCAGCGTGGGCGGCGTGCCTGAGACCGCGGCCCGGAGCGCGGAGTTCTTCGATTGGGTCTCGATCCTGAGACAAATCTCCACGGAGCGCGACAGGGTGAGGCGGGTCATGGTGTACCTGAGCCTGGCGCTGGAGGGCGAGGAAATGCGCGCCCGTTCCGCCGAGCACTTCTCCAGCCAAGAGCACCGGCTCTGGGCGCAAGCCCTCGCGTATCTTCACGACCGGCGAGAGGCCACCTGCATCGACGCCTCCGACCTCGTGGTGATGCACGCAAACGGGAGCATGCGCCCCTGCGACGTGCGCAAGGTCAAGGACGACTTCAACGTCGCGCCCGCGGACGACAAGATCCACGTGCTGTGCAGCTGCCAGGTCTTCGCCGAGGGCATCACGCTGGAAAGGGTGGACCTCACGCAGAAGACACAGCGCCTCTACCAGAAGAGGATCCGCGAGTGTCTCGAGAAGATCTACCGGGCCGCTGGAGGTGTAGTCCCAGACGCAGGCATCTCGGAGCTCGCTCGACGTGTGGATGCCGCGTTGCGCCTAACAAGCCATCTCAAAAAGACGGACTCGCCCAAAATATGCTCTGATGTGTGTTGGAGAAGAGCTTTGAAGGTGATTCCTCACCAAGGACCTGGAGGGGTCATTCCTCATTAATATCTGCTGGTTCAACCGAATCTGGAAGTTCTGCCTGTGTCGCGTTCCTCTTGCGACCTTTCTTCAACATCACCACTGCCAGGTCAACACAAAACGTCCAGGGGACACTTCAGTTTCGATGAAGATATGCTTCACAGGGTCCTGAGGAAATTCAGGAGTAAGCGATGTCCTGGAAAAGAGTGGTTCCGCATCTCATCTCAAGAAGCTGAGGAAATTCAGGAGTAAGCGATGTCCTGGAAAAGAGTGGTTCCGCATCTCATCTCAAGAAGCGGAAGCACGTATCTCTAAAACTTTGCTTCGCAGAAGACTTCGGTCTCCAAGAAAAAGATGTGGTGCGACCAGCCTTCCTAACACCTCGCCTGCAGCCATGTAAAGACCAATCACTAAGCTGAGAGGGCAAAGTGTGAAGCTTGTTGTACTTTTAGCCATGCCCCCAAAGAGGAGCTTCGAAGCTGCGCCTGCTCTGGTTACCCATGAGGAGCTGATGGCTGGCGTTTTTCTCCTCTTGCTGGCCCCAGCTAGTCTGCGCTGCTCCTGGTCTTGAGAAAATCATCCTTGCGAACTCCTGCGACCCAGGTTTCAACTGGGAAGTCCGCAAGCCCAAAAAAAAAACAAAGTAAATGAAGCGCTCTGCATCGCAGGCTATGACGTCTCCTTCTGAAAGCTTAACTGGAGGCGGAGCCAGTCAGTCTGCCTACAGTCAAATTTTTAAGCAAATACACCTCCAAGGATTCGCTCCACTCCACAGCTGCAAGGCAGTCATCGTGTATGCGAAGACACCTTCTCATGCTGCCAAGACCACTTTCTCCCCCCAGGGGATCTACCTGGACGAACCCCAGTTAAGCCGTCTAGCGTATTGGGAGTGCACACCAACGAGCCTCGAGGACCAGGCAGAAGTTCTGAGTGAAGCTTTCGAGAAGCTAGCGTTTAGAGAGATGCCTGGTGCCAGTGCGTTCAAGATTAAGTTCTGGATGGGTGGTATCCCAGCGCTGAAGTATTCTAAGAAGTCTGATGGAGAGGATCGACGTTTGACATTCAACCTTGTAGATGAAGAGGATGATACTCATACTCAGGTTCTGTACGCGGCGAGATTCGAGGGCATCCCAGGACTGCGGAGGTTCCACTCAGCTGGCATCACAAGGACACCCGCTTCTCCTCGCAATTATGCCGTGCCCAGCTTCTCGGGCATGCCCTCAAGAGCTGTCACAGAAGAGGAGAATAGGTTAGTCTTGGATAGCATTTCCAAATGGGCTGTGAATAATTTTGGTTTCGGGCATGAAGGTACCCTCACGATACATGGCAGAGAGCCAGGAGACTACAAAGGGTTTCAGAAGGCTTTGGTCAAGTTTCTGAAGATCCCTCGAGGTCTCAGCATGGTCGACCAGGCTTCTTCTTCCGAGGACCGGCGGCTGAAGGACATTCAAGAGGCAGCTGAAATTGCTCGGAGGATGGAGCGCAGAAAAATGTTGAGAGCAAGACGATCGCAGTGAGCTAGCGTTGACACTTCAACAGGACCGTGAGGTTAACGCGTACGCGTGTTGGGCAGGTCAGACGCGTCACGGTCACAGACTGTCCCGATGGAAAGCACTGGTGACAACATCGACTAGTTCTGAATCCGTCGATAATTACGAGTCTGTCGTAGTTTTTCTACTCTTGCTGGCCCCAGCTAGTCTGCGCTGCTCCTTGACCTTAGCCTCTAGGGTCTTGAAGGCAGAAGGGTGGTCTTTCAAAAAGTCTTCGGCAGTTTTGGATAGTTGAAGCTGACTGGGGGTCTTAGGATAGTGCGTCTTGCTATTCGCAGCCTGTGTCATCTCAAGCAATTCTTTTTCATCCCTTCCCTTGAGCTTCCTCTCTGGCTGGAATGGTATCCTCTGCAAGCGCCGCCGCCGCCAAGCCTGCTGCCAAGAAGCGCAGAAGCTCGGCAGACGCTGCGCCTTCTTCCAAGCGTCAGAGAGGCGACGAAGAAGAGGAACTTTCTTTGGACTTCTCGCAGTGGGCGTGGCAAGATACAGAGAAAGCGCCCCTGCCCTCCTCCGGATCCTCTGGTGGCCCGTCTCGCACGACGCTTGTGAAAATAGCCAGAGACTCGGTTCGACAGGCCCCGCCCTATAGACTCGCCGAATCATTTTGTTTTGGGTAAATGACAGAAACGATTTGGGGAACTCCTAACGGTAACTGTGGGGGGTGTGCGCCTGGATGCACGTGGCCGTTTCCTCAGAAAATCTGGACGCCCACGAACACGGGCATATCCCTGGATCTGACTCAATTGTCAGAGGGAAATCGAGGGATATGCTCTTCGCTGTCCACCGAGGGCGTTTGCGACTGGAAGAAGGGAGACCTTCGCAGCCTCCAAGCGACGCTGTCTTCGAGCGGCTGCGAGGGAGGATGGGTCGCTCCGCTTTGGATCACGCCCCCCGAAGGCCACGGAGACTGCCAGTGGGGCGGAGACCAGGAAACGTCAGGTGAAATCGACGTCTTCGAAAGAGGATGCGTCAAGACGGACGGATACCTACTGAGCTACGGCTGGCACGACAACCTCATCAAGAGAAACGCGTGGGGGCAAGAAAATCAACCCGATGCAAACGAATGTTTCACCGCCTTCATGAAATTCGAACCCCCTCAGCTGCCGCAGCAAGGAGGTAAAATCACCGCCTACAAATGCCCCGCGAACCTCGAGGACGAGGATTTGTCACTGTTGACCGAGGATCAGCTGCAGCAGAAGTGCGGGCCACCGACGGACGTCGAGACTCAGTACTACTCTAGAACAGCCAGAAACGGCGACGAATGTCGCATGCATCTCGCGTCCGACGTCTGGAACAGGACCAAGACTCAATGCGGAGAAGATAATCCGAATCTTGCGTGCAAATTCACGGTAAGTGGATTGAAACTCCGCTTCAAGCCAGGGGCAGAGCCCGAGGGATGGAGGCAAAACCAATGCAGCGCCTTGCTGCCGCCCGCGCAAGCTTGAAACGGCCAGCCAATCCTTCGCTGCAGGATCTCGATCAATCCCTTTTCGGTTTCGAGCCTGTTAAAAATGGGTCACTGGCAAACTGAGCTCGTTTCCCGGCATCTTGCGCCGGCTCTGGACGCCTTCGTCGTGGGGGAGGGGCGTTGCGGACAGCCGCAACCGTCCCGGCGGCCAGGGCGGTGCCCGTCACTAAGGCTGTCAGTGTCATGAGCGCGCGTAGGCCAGTTGTTCGCGCGGGGCGGTCGACATGATGAGCCATTGTTTAAACACTTTTTCTGGCGAGTGCCTTCGTCGCCGCTACAGGCACCGCCGAAAAGCCAAAGTCCGTGTTTCCTGAGCTGAGAACGGTGGCCGATCGAAGCGCGACCCAGGACTCGGGCGCGTTGACGAGCACCACCGACGCCGAGTTGTTGGGCAGGATGCTCTGCGTCAGACCGCTCCGGAGCGCCTCGAGCGCCTTCGACGCGTCCAGCTGCACCCCGACGCCCGCGAAGACGGCATAGTACGGCACCGCCAGGGGCACCGCGATGTCCAGCGAGTACACGTCTCCCTTGTACTGCGTCTGCCGCAGCACGTCGTTGAGCTGCGCGACCGCCGCGGGCGAGTCGATGCCGAGGGCCAGGACGCGCTTGGTGGGCAACGCCGCCGTCAGCGCCGCCGCGTCCCCGGGCAACCGGTACGTGGCGGCGCCCAAGCTTCTCGAATAAGCCTCCACCTCCGCGACGTAGGGTCCGGGGCCCCCGACGACCGTTGCCAGGCCGTTCGAGCTCTCACCGCCCAACGCCAGCGCGAAGGCCTTGGGGATGAAGACGTCGTTGGCCGTGATGCAGAAGCGCAGGTTGGGCGGCGCCGAGGCTCGCAGGCCGCTGGAGGTCGAGTAGGTGGCGCTGAAGTTCACGGTCGGGAAGTCGCGCACGCCGCCCAGCTCCATGAACGGGGCCAGCAGAGAGGAGGGTACGTTCAGGACCACGCGCCGCACGCCTTGGGCGTACTGAGCGGCTACGAAAGCGTACAGCGTCGCGGGATCCTCGGTCGAGAGGATGCGCGTGGTCTTCAGAGACGCCAGACCCGCGGCCGAGATGCTGTAGGTCGGATCCGTGCTCTGCGCGTAGGCCACTGGCAGATGGGCTCGCTGCTGGGGAGCGCACGGTGGCAGGCTGCAAGGCTTGGCGTGCATGGTAGAGTTTTTGTAAGCTTGGGCTGCGAAGTTGCTCCAATTGTCCACCTCTCGTCTCGCATTCTGGCGCTGTAGCAGAGCCCCCCACGACGCCAGACCCCTCGGCGGCTCCATCGCCGCTGCTTGAGACGCGCGGACGTAGACCTCTTCAATTAAAATCCCACCGGCACTTCTGGTAGCTCTTCGGGCACTCGTAATCCGTGTCTGGAATCCAGCACTGCCACGGAGCCCCAGGTGCGTCGCTCGGCGGAGCGCACGACAGCCTTCTCAGGGAGGAGCCGCCGCCGACGCAGTTGTGTATGGCGCTGGCTTTTCTGTCGTCGTCCTTGACGATCGTCGAGCACAAAGGAATCGGGTCCACGCACACCCGTTCGGGAGAGCACACGAGCCCTGAGCAGCAAGGCAGCACGTCCGCGCACGAGACGTTCACCCCTCCGCAGGCGTCGCTCATTTGAGGTATCCGACACGCTGAGCGAACGCCTATTCCCGTAGGCTGCGTCGTCGGGTTCAACGACGTGCACAGGAAGCGTCTCCGCGAGAGCACTCCGTTTCCGCGTCCGCTTGCTGCAGGAAGACGCGCACCGCCTCCGGGGTGAGAGTCAGGATCGGCGAGCATCGGTCGACCATGCCATCGCGAGGACACAGCGTCTTCGCGTAAGCCTCCTTGAAGGAAGGTTCCTGTGTCGGAAACTGGTGCAGCGTCAGCCGTTCGATGGACTGAATGTCGGTGTGCGAGCAGCCCTGTGGCGTCGTCAGGTAGCATTTGTCGAAGTCGACCAAAAAGATGGAGGGAGGGTGCTGCTCGCTGAGCCTGCCCACGATAAACTCCACGTCGTTGAGGATGAGTCCGAGTCTGTGGCAGAGCCCCACGAAGCGCCCGAGCAGCTCTCCCCAGTCAGCGAGGCTGACGTGGAAGAGGCTCTCCAGGAGCGCGGCGGTGCTCGACCTCCCCAGCTTGAGCCAGCCTCCCGACGCGCCGTCCGCCACTCCTCGGGAGCTGCGGTCTTGCTCGTAGCCCGGCGTCAGCTCCAGAAGTCTCTGCTGCCCTTCCATCGGGAAGATGCGCGACATGAAGAAGAAACACGCGCCGTCTTCCATGTGAAAGTCCTGAGTGTGGGCCGTCTGCAGCAGTGGCCTCCCGGCCCAGGGTCGATTGGGACTCTTGTACCAGGGGCAGGACTGAAAAATGCGCAGCACGTGCTCGACGAGGCGGGACATCCGGAATTCGTTCTTGAAGTCCTCTGGGCACCCCAGCTGACCGGACCTTCTTAGCGAGCCTTTGACGACTTCCATCGGGGAGCGGGAAGACGCAAAGATGGCTCCGTAGGTGCCGGAACCTAGCACTTCACCGCACTCCCTGCATCTAGGCAACTCGTCGCGCGTCTTCTTCTTCAAGATTAACTTGGGTCGCTCGCTCATGTTTAAAAACTGAGCGTAGGTTTTGTTCCGAGTGCGCAGTTGAGGGTGCGACTCCCATGTTCTTGGAGCGCGACCAGTTAGGTCTGTTTGCGGAAAAAAAGCAAAAGTGACTCTCGCTCGTAATGAAGTATATGTGAATTCTGTGGACATCGTTCAAGTCTCGAGAAGTACATGACGAGTCGTTTGCATAAGTACTCATGTTCATGTCGTACGTGTTTTCACTGGAAGCCGTCCAAGTCCCGAGCGTAGATCCCTGACATGTCGCCCGCGTCGCCCCTGCCATGCCTCCGAGCTCGCTGCGTGCAGCTGGAGCCCGCTGAGTTTGTCTTCAACCTGACGTTGCAGGACCCTCCGCTCCGAGACCGCTACTACCGCTCGCTGCTGAGGCCGTTGCTGTGGAGCGGCTACGCGGAGCTTCGCTGCACGTCCCCAGAGCGCTTCGAGGAGTTGCTGATCGTCGTGGCCAACCACTCGGACCCCACCGAGCTCCCGAGCGCGGCGGGCTGCGCCAAAGCGGTGGCTCGTTGGAGGCACTCGGCGCTGTCGCGGTGGATGAGGCACACGGCGTCGCGGCAGGTCGCGAGTGCAGCGCTCCGCATCTATCCCCCCTCCGAAGTGCCTCGCGCCGAGCTCGTGCCGCGTGCGGAAGCCGCGTGGGCCCACCTCCGAGCCACCTGGACGCCGTCCTGGTCGCTCGCTGCTGAGATGCTGGAGCCCTTCCTGGAGGAGCTGGAGCCCTTGGACGCGCCCACGTCGCAGCAGGTGGCCCTCCGGTTCCTCAGCGCCATGTCGCCGGCGACGACGATCACGCCAGCGGCGCCCCCTGCGAACGTCGACCCTCTCACGCCCGAGGACTTGCGCGCGCTGCTGCGCCTCTTTCGCAAAGCGCTGGTCCTGGGCAGCGCAAGCCTGGCGGAAGCGCGCGCCGCGCGAGACCTGACGCCGCAGGAGCTGCCGGACTTGCGAGAGGCGCTGCCCGAGGGGGCCTGGTTGGAGATGGTCGGCGCGTTGGTGGACCTGGCTCCGAGTGCGACGTGCGCGGAACACTTGGCCACTGGCGCCGACGGCCTGCTGGAGCACGCGGAGCTGCTCCGTTCGAAGAACGTCGGCGTGGTGGACTGGGTGATGGAGAAGTGGCGCAAGATCTGCGCCAAGGCCATGGCGAAGTGGCGGCCGCACGACCCCAAGGGCTCCTTCAAGGGCGTACCCGCCTTGACCTTCCTCTACTACGGCCACCGCTACGCGCCAGCGCCGGAAGGCGGACCGGCCGCCGTGCGCACGGCCACGGCGCTGCCCGACGAACTGGCAGCGGAGCTCCTGGCGCACCTCGAGGAGCGCCTGGGCGCCGGCACACCGGACGGAGCGCCCGTGGCGCTCGAGCTGCTGCAGGCCGTGGCGCACCTGCAAAGCTACAGGCAAGAACTCTTGGCCGCCGCGCAGGAGATGGCAGAGAGCCTCAGGAGCGGAGAGGCGGTGGTGCACGCGGCCTTCGACGCGTTGGCGGAGGAGTCGGTCGATTACGACGCGGCCTACTCGGAGCTCATGCGGCACCCCGAGTCCTGCGGCCTGAGCGACGACCTGGGCGCGTACGAGGCGCTGGCCACGGACTCCACGCTGAGTCTGCTGTCCCGACTGGCCGCGTTTTTCGAAGAGCAGCTGGCGCAAGACGTGTACGTCTCCTTCGGATCAGACCTGAACCTGTCTCTCTGGCGTGATTTCGTGCGTTGGAGCCGCAGACCCGAAGCCGTACAGAGCCTCCTGCCTCAGGAGGCCTCGGGTCTGCGCGTCAAGGAGAAATGCGCACGCTGCCGCGGACCAGCCTCGCGGCACGGCGTCTTCGAGCGAGCTCGCGACGAGGGTCAGCGGTTTTACTTGGTGTGCGACAGCCCCACCTGCGGGCACGTAGAGCGGTCTTGAAGCGACGTTCGCGCAGGAAAAAAAACGAAAACCATTTGCCCCTGTTCACGGTGCAGGTTTGAACGAATCTGGACGTTGTGTCGCCGTCGTTTCGGTGCGACTTTGAAGCATGCAGCCTCAGTTAGAAGTAGATTTGAGTACACAGAAAGAGACGAGCCTGTAAAAACGCATGCGGCCTTGGTTAGAAGTGAGTGGTCCGTAGAGTCTGAGTGTCGCTGTCGTTACGCGAGTGTTGAAGGCACGGTCAGAAGTGAGAGTGGTCCGGCCGACAAGCGCTTTTGTCATTCGCTAACCATTCTTTCCGAGTGTTGCTGCTATCTTGATGCAGACTTACGTTGAATGACTGTCGTGTGCGGAAGCACTCTTTGGTTCAAAGTTTCATTCGAGCTACTTTCATTGCACACTCGGGCAACAGCATGGCTCCTGCTATGTCGAAGCGTCGCTCGCGCAGCCCCCGCAGAGATCTGGCCACGGCCTCCGCTGCTTCTGGGCTCCTGAGGGCACTCGACGTCGAGAAGATGCAGCTGAAGCTCGACGCCGGCTGCACCGCCAAGGTGCTGTACTTCGCGGACGACGACATCTGGTTCGAGGCCAAACCTCTGGTCGTATACCTGGAGTATAGCCCCACACATGTTACGCAAACGCTTGGCATCGTGAAGGCCAAGAACAAGAAGAGCCTTCAGGAGCTCCTGGAAGCCAAAGGAAATCCAAAATGGGTTGATCTGTCTGACACACCCCCAGGCTATCACGACTTGAAGGCCTCGTACATCAACGAGCCAGGCCTGTATTCGCTGATCTTCAAGTCGACGAAGCCGCAGGCGCAGGACTTCCAGGACTGGGTCTACGAGGAGGTTCTGACGGCGCTGCGACGCCGCGGAAGCTACGCCGTAGGGGAGAACGCAGAGAGGGATGGCGTGTCTGTGGAAGTGCTGAGGCCGCAGCCGCTCCCGAACAGCCGATACAAAGAAAAAAGCTCTTATAGCTTAAGCTCCCTCGACGAAGCACGCCTAGACTGGAAAAAGGATCTTCAAGTGGCTTCCAACGAGCTGCAGGGCGTGAAAGCGCAATTCGCTACCTTGCTGCACATCGAGGTTCAGAAGAAGAAGCTTCCAGGTGAGGCTGTGGTAGGGAGGTTGGCTGCAAAGCCTCCCGTGCGTTTCCGAGAATTGGCAGTCGCCGCAATCTCTGCGTACAGGGCAGTCTTCACGGATAGCTCTGAAGATCGGCCACCGCAGATAAATTTGTCGCATGACTTGGAGGCAGTAGCACCTCGGATCGAAGAGGGCTCGAGGCAGCAACGCCTTGATGCTGAAAATGAGGTTGTGCAAGCACCGATGCCAGATGAAGATGAAGATGCAGCAGACGCTGAATGGAGACAGCAACTCGTCGCTGCAATGGAGGAAGACAATAATGAAGAGGGTGACATCTTGAAGGTATCCGACGTCATGCGGGCAGCAGGCGTCTGTCGCGCTGTGTGGCTGCCTTTTAGGAGCGATTTGTCCAACCAGCTTCTGACGCTCAAGTGCGCGCAGACCCAGGGAGCCTTTGCGGAGCGCCGACGAGAAGTGCTGGGTCATGGCATTCCAGTCTCCGTGCATAAGTATAGGAAGAGCCAGGACTGGCCGCTTGCCTGGCAGGCAGTGCAGAAAACTCAGGACCTCTACCAGAAGAGGGTCCGTGAATGCCTGGAAGAGTTTCACCGAGCTGCGGGAATTCCGATCCCCCCTCTAGTCGAGGACCTTGCTCGTAAAGTCGCAGAGGCTCTGCGCACTCGTTGACTGACTGCTGCGCTTGGACGAAAAATGAAACCACTCATTCCGAGAGCTGACGTCTTCATGCAATTTTTGCATGAACGGAAAGTCTAGCCACTCACTCTCGCGTGATGTACATTCGTTGCATCATCCAGCAGCCGTCTTCTGAGCCCTGTGGCACGACGGTCGATTTGAGCAAATTGGCTCAAAGTTTTATTCAAGATACTTCCCTTGCACACTCGGGCGACAGCATGGCTCCTGCTATGTCGAAGCGTCGCTCGCGCAGCCCCCACAGAGATCTGGCCACGGCCTCCGCTGCTTCTGGGCTACTGAGGGCACTCGATGTTGAGAAGATGCAGCTGAAGCTCGACGCCGGCTGCACCGCCAAGGTGCTGTACTTCGCGGACGACGACATTTGGTTCGAGGCCAAGCCGCTGGTCTTGTACCTGGACTACAGCCCTACGAACATCTCATGGGCACTTGGCCTTGTGAAGGACAAGAACAAGAAGAGCCTCCGGGAGCTTCTGGACGCCAAAGGGAGCCCGCAATGGGTTGATTGGTCTGACCAATCAACCCCAGGCTATCACGACTTAAAGGCCTCGTACATCAACGAGCCAGGCCTGTACTCGCTGATCTTCAAGTCGACGAAGCCGCAGGCGCAGGACTTCCAGGACTGGGTCTACGAGGAGGTTCTGACGGCGCTGCGACGCCGCGGAAGCTATTCCGTAAGGGAGAACGCGGAGCTGTCGAATAACCTCTTGGCGATTCTACAGAAGAGAGATGAAGAGCTTCAGCTCGTCCTCCAGAAGCAGCAGGAAGGTTTCCAAGGCGAGCTGCGGCTGGCCCTCGAAAAGAATCACGAAGAGTGGCAGCTCCTCCTGGACCAGAAGCACGAGGGCCTTCGGCAAATACTGGCGCAGCAGAGCAAGCAGCTATCCCTGAGCGTTGTCTTCGCCATGCAGCGCGGAATCACTGCAGCGCTGCAGCCCCTGGGAGAAGCCTTGAGGCAGCAGTTCGCGATAGCGTTGCAACACGAGTTGGTCCAGAGTGAGCAGCGCATCGTCTTCGGCCTCTCCCAGCGCCTCCTGGACATCAAGAACTTCGTGAAGGACGCGGTGATGAGCCCCACGGGCGTCTTCGTGGATGCCGTGCGAAGAGCAGTGAAGAAGCCCGCCTTGAAGACCAGCGTGGACACCGAGCGCTTCCCGGAGACTCAGCGAGCCACTTCGCAGCAGCTGCACCAGGACTGTCTGGACCTTTGGTCGGCGGTTCACGAGGAGATGCAGACTGCTCCCCGAGGCGTCCTTCCCTGGGTCAAGAAGGGCCCTGGATTCAAGAGCTACAGGGTGTGGAAATCGGTGAGAGGCCTGCTGGGCAAGAGGATCGTGGCCTTGCGCAGAGCGGACGGTGATCTGCCTCCTACCGACCTGAACCACTGCGCCTTGCCTCTGCTCTGGGCGAACTGCTCGACCAAGAGCACCACGAACACCGGCGAAGCTGCTGGCCAGCGCTACGTGTATTTGAAAGAGGAGCTGAAGAGATATGTGCCAGTGGTCTTGGCTGGGACGCAAAAGGTACAGCTGACGACCGATGGCTACCTGGCGACATGCTACAACCAGAGTCAGCCCCGTAGGCCCAGGGCCAGACAGGAAATGACGCTGAGAGACATGTTGGAGAGATTGCAGAAGGAGGAAATTCAGCAGGGCTTCGAGCCTCTCCAGTGGCCTGTGAGCGACCTGGATGGGAACGTCTCCATAGAGGAGATGCTAGCTTGCGAGGAAGACGGCGACAGTTAGGAACAGCGTACTTCTGACGACAGACTCTCGTCTCCAGGTGAAAAGGCGCTCTTTCATGTCATTTTGCCGCATTGTTCAGCAGCCGCCCCTAAGGCACTAGGCTTCTGATTGATGCAGCGGAAAAGACCCCGAATTCTGCTGCATCATCCAGCAGCCGCCCCTAAGGCACTAGGCTTCTGATTGATGCAGCGGAAAAGACCCCGAATTCTGCTGCATCATCCAGCAGCCGCCCCTAAGGCACTAGGCTTCTGATTGATGCAGCGGAAAAGACCCCGAATTCTGCTGCATCATCCAGCAGCCGCCCCTAAGGCACTAGGCTTCTGATTGATGCAGCGGAAAAGACCCCGAATTCTGCTGCATCATCCAGCAGCCGCTCCCGGATCCTTGAATAAGCTTACATGTCGCCTCGATGTCTGAAATGCTCGTCACCGCAGCCTCCTTTTAAGCTCAAATACCTTCCGTGACACTATCCTCATCATGGAACCTCGAGCCGTAGAGTCCATTTTCATGGGCCCAGCCGACGATCGGCTCTACGTGGCGGACTGCTTTCAGGATTTCTTCAAGGAGCGACGCCTGCGCCCAGTCCGCATCGCTCTGGGTCGCCGCTTCTGCAACCCTAACTTCAAAGCGGAGCTGGAATGCATGGCCAAAAACGCCTGCCACCTCTGCCACACGCTGGACACCCCCTGCAGCTGCCGAGGTCGCTTCTCGCGCGCGATGCTGCCGGACATGACGCTGCAGTTCCGCCTGACCCCCGCGCGCCTGGCTGAGTTCTCGCAGCGCTATCCTGCGTTGGATCTCGTGCACGTGGACGGCCGTCGCTATCACCTGCCACCACACCGCCTGCTGGCCTTCCTGGAAGCCGGTCACCGTCCCAGCGTGGAGGGCATGAACGTGCTGGCGCAGGCCGAGGTGCGCCACCTCGATTTTCCGCGGGCCTCGCGAGACTTCGAGCACAAGCAGGACAGCCACGACGCCTTCGCCAAGGGTATCTTCGAGATCTTGCGCCTGGAGGTGGCTGGTCTGGGATCTTTGGCCGTGTCTTGCCAGCTGCAGAACGCCCTGCTGCGCCGCTGGGGCAAGACGGCGCCCCCCTGCGAAGACCTCAAAAAGCAGCTGCTTGAAGCCGAAGACTCGGGAGACGACGATCGGCCCCGCGCTCGGCGGCGGAGGCGCCCTCGCGAACACGACAAGCACCCCTCCCTCGCTGCAGGCCTGCGGGGCTACGGCGGCTCCCACGGCAAGAGCTTCGTGGCGGGCTCCAAGGGCACGCACGTGAACCTCCAGAGCACCTACCCTGGAGAGGGCCGGCCGACGGTGGAGATCGGGCCGCGCTACGCCGCCACGGTGACGGTGCGCGCGCGGTGCTCCGGCGAGATGGACCTGCTGGAGCGGGGGCGCCGTGGACCGGTCTACGGGGGGCTCAAGTACGTGGTGCTCTCTTGCGGCAAGTGGCGGGGGGCCTTCGACGTGCAGGGAGGCGCCGACTTCGAGGAGGAGCTCCGAGACCTCGTGGGCAAAGAGGTGGCGCCGCAGCTCGTCGCGCTCTATCAATGCGGGGGGGACTACGTGACGACGGCCGAGAGAAGCGAGTTGCTCGAGCAGGCCGCCGCTTACCTTCGCAGCGAAGGTGGCCGCGGGGAGGGTCCAGAAGCGGCTTTCGGAACGTGGATGAGAGCCCGCTACCCGCGCCCTAGAGCTGCGACCTTCGTCGTCGAGATCGGGCGACCCGTGCAGACTGGAGACGTGCTGTTCCTGGTGCGGCACCCTGTGAACGGGCCCATGCTCAGCATGCGAGTGGTGGTGAACCAGCGGCGTCACGACCTGTGCATCGGATCCTGCGGCCTCATCTGCCTCTGGGTGGAAGGCGACTACGACGGCGACGACGTCAAGCTGGTACCGGCAGAGAGCGCCGAGCGCACGGACGCCTTGGCCGCCTTCGACCTATCGGAGCTGCTTTTTGCCGCCGATGGTCGCCCGGTGCTGAAGCTCAGCGGCGCCGCGCCAAGGTCGTGGAGCGTCGCGCTGCTCGGTGGGGACATGGCCCCGCCGCTGGAAGGCGTGGGCTGTCGAGCACAGCTGTTTCCGGGCGTGGGAGAACTGCGCGTAAGGCGCGAGGCCGTGGATTTCTCGCATTGCGGCCTGCTACGCGCTGACCTCGTGCGTCCCGAGCTCTTCCTCGACGCGGACTTCGAAGTGTTGCTGGAGGGGCGCTGGATATGTCCAGCGCACGTCCTCGCAGCACCGCAGGCGTTCTCCTGCGGCCAGCGTGCCTTCGCCTCCCTCGTGAGCGACGACGGCAGCCTGCCCGTGGAGCGCGCGGCACCTCCGGAGCCGCAACTCGCCGCCGCGCTCCTGCCCCTGTACCGAGGCCCGGTGCGCGTTCTCCGGCTGCGCAACAGCGTGCTCGACGACATGGCCGTGAGGGAGCAGATCTCGCTGCAGCTGGCCTTCCACAGCCTCAACTACGGGCAGAGAAAAGTGAGCGCGTTGCACGCGCCCGAGGAGGGTCTGGACCGAGGCGCCGTGATGCTTCGTGCGCTGGAGAAGCCCCCTACGTCTTTCCGCGAAGCCGTGTTGTCGTGCTCCTGGCGCCCAGAACCCAAGCAGATGGCTGCGATGCTCTGGTCCTCTCTTCCCAGCCTGCGACGCGAAGAACGGGCTGCGCTGCGCTCGTGGCTACCGCACCCTGACCGCTGGTCGCGCGCCTTGACGCTCCCACTGCCGATTCGCGCAGCTCAGGCGCTGAGGCGCTTCCTTCGATGCCCTCCTTTGCCGTTCGAGTCGGACGCTTCCTCCTCGCAGCTGCTGGCTGCGTGCCATCTCTCGCTTCTCCTCAGGGTCAAGATCTCCGGGTCCAAAGTCACCTACACGGAACTGACCGCCGCAGAGGCCGCCGCAGAGGCCGCCGCCGGGGCCGCCGCAGGGACCGCCGCCGGGGCCGCCGCAGGGGCCGCCGGGGCCGCCGCAGAGACCGCCGCCGGGGCCGCCGCCGGGGCCGCTACAGAAGAAGCCACGGTTTCTCGCACTCTGCGACGCTGGGAGATCTTGTGCCAGGGTCTTCGTCCGCGGCCTCTCTGTTGTCCCGCAGCCGAACGTCTCGTCGAGCTCCACGCAGCCTACCCTGACAGGCGCCCACAGGCAGAGGTTATTAACGGACTGGAGCACCTAGCGCAGCACTGGGTGAATTTGCTGCTCCCAGCGGTGGAGGCTCGGCACGTCTACCCCTACGACGACGAGGCGGCGCGCAAGTGCCTGCAGGCGCTGCTGGCCTTCGAAAAGCGCGTCATCGAAGGCCACCTCGTCGACGGTGAAAGGTGTGCAGCCAAGGCGCGAGCGGAGCTCACCTTGCTGCTAAAGGACGCCAGCAGAGCCATTTCACTTGCCACGATACGCGGCTTGCCGGACAAGCTGGAGGCGCTGCATCAAGCCCTGAGCCGAGAAGTGCCCGACGCCACACGCGAGATGAGAGCTATCCTCGACGCAGTGCCTAGACTCTACCGGTGCAGGTCGCCCTCCGTGCGTTGCAGCCGACTCGTAGCTGCTCGGAACGCCGCCTACAGCAAGGAGAACGCTGCGGAAACCGGCATGGCTCCAGTAGCCGGGCTGCCAGGACTTCGGCCTACTCTGTCCTGCGCTTTGCACGAGGAGGGAGCACTCTCGCCTGCTCTCATGGGCTCCGGATACAGCGCCAACTACGATTTCGTGCTCCAGCAACAGTCCCACTTCGCCAACAAAGACGGCAAGACGCCGCTGTCGAACCTGGCGGCCATCCGCAGCACCAACAGCTCCACGTGCAGCACCTTGCGCTTGGACCGAGGTCGCGTCTACGGGGCACCCGTGGACGAGCGTCTTTGCCTGCGCGAGATGCCAGACGGCGGACTCTGCGGAGAGCGCTGTCGCCGCGACTTCCTGGGCCTCTCATGTCGGCACTGCGGCTTCTTGCGCGAATCTCCTAAGCGCAAGCTCATCCTAGCAGACGCCCCGGAACTGGCTCTGGACCCGCGCTGTCGAGCCCGAATGCCTGAACCATCTGGTCTCCATCTGTTGCGAGGCTCAGCGCTCTTCACTCTAGCACAAGCGAGCGTGTGCTCTGCAGACGGCGATGTGCTGACAAGACTGCCGCCCAACGTTCAGCCAGCTGATTTGGCCGGCTTGGAGTTCATCTTCCCCGAATGCCTCCGCGCTGACCCCGGAGACGCAGGGCCCTGGCTTTTGGGCCCCGGCCAGTATCTGCTCGTACGAGTCGTCAGCCTGCCAGAAGCGCCGGCGCCTAGGCAAGTGCGCGTCTACGATGAAGAAGACGACTTGAAGCAGGCCTTGGAATCCCTGCCAGTCCAAGCGGAGCTGCCAGAAGCTGAAGAAGATGGTGGAGAAGAAGCCAACGTAGCGGGCGTGGAAGAGAGTTTAGTCTGCTGTCTCGTCGAAAAACCAGTTCAGGCGCTCGGAAATCCGACGATGCGCCTGCAGAACCTGCGAAGAGACCTCTCGGAGGAGCTAGCGCAGTTGCGGGCTGCAGAAGCCGAGGCGCGACAGACGGAGCCCACTCGCCGAGCCGACCTGCCCCAAGAGCCGTTGAGCCTCGAAAAGTCAGAGCCGTTGGCGTTCTCTTTCGACCTAAGGTTCGATTGGGGGGCTCCTGAAGCAGTAGTTTTGCAGGAGTACGGCAGCTCCAGGAGAGAGAGTTGCCGTCGTTGCAGCCGCCCGAGTCGCCTACGGGCTTTAAGGCGAGGAGACGCCGTGCTGTTGACGACGCTCTGTCACACTTGCGTCCAACCCGAAGAGAGATCTTCTGACGCTTCCTGGATCACGATACGGGCAGACGACCCTCGCTTCGGAATGGAACTATACCGCTACTTGGCTGAACTGCGTTCGTGGGGCTTCGCAGTGCGGCTCGCTCCTGGACGACGTTTGAGATTCGACGGCTCTCTGGAGGAGTGCATGTCGCTAGCCTCGGCCTGGCGGGTGAAGCGTCAGGGCGAAGAGAAGTCGCTGCCAGCGACTGTGCTCCAGCGGCATTATCCAGATGAACTTACACACCAACTCACGACGCAGGACGGTCGCGTGGGAACGGTGAAACGTTCTCACGCCCAAGCCTTTCGCGTCGGAGACTTTCAGCGCTTAAGGCGCGCGCCTCGTCCCGAAATCGTGGACGGTTTCAGGGACGTGATAGCCATCTGACGCACGGAGCTACGCGAGGTAGAATCAAAAAACAACTTGTTCGTGTCTGCAGTGTGGTAAGGTGTCCGAAGATCCTCCATTTTTTCCATTTTCCAACGGCCGCCCCTAAGGCACTCCCTCCCAGGCTGCTGATTGATGCAGCGGAAAAGTGCCTAAGTTCTGCTGCATCATCCAGCAGCCACCCCTAAAGCACTCCCTCCGAGGCTGCTGATTGATGCAGCGGAAAAGTGCTTAAGTTCTGCTGCATCATCCAGCAGCCACCCCTAAAGCACTCCCTCCGAGACTGCTGATTGATGCAGCGGAAAAGTGCCTAAGTTCTGCTGCATCATCCAGCAGCCACCCCTAAAGCACTCCCTCCGAGGCTGCTGATTGATGCAGCGGAAAATTGCTTAAGTTCTGCTGCATCATCCAGCAGCCACCCCTAAAGCACTCCCCTCCGAGGCTGCTGCTTGATGCAGCGGAAAAGTGCTTGAATTCTGCTGCATCATCCAGCAACCTACTAAGTACTGGTCGCATCATTCACTATGCGACATAGGTGCGTGTCCTTCGGGCATTTCCAAGTCGCCAACAACGTTCTAGGTATAAGGCACTGCCATGCTACCCGCTTTCCAAAATCCGGTTGACAGTAGTAACCATCTAAAGGTCTTCCTTGATCGCTGGCGCATCCGAAACTGTGAAGGTCCTGCGCGCAAGGTTCCACCCCCGTGCAGCGCCCGCCTTCACACCTCCAGGGGTCATCGCATTCTCGAACATAGGTCTTTCCACCGTACCACGTCGATCCACAAGCCTCTCCGTATTTGGCATTGCCATCCTGGTTCCTGCACATGCCATCGATTTGTACAGCACCCCCTCTCGAGGGATCACACGCAAAACGTGTACCTCCCATGGTGTCGCACGGTGTCTGCCCGTCACCTCCGCACAGACGTAGCAATGTGTTCCGAGCGTACTGGAGGTCGTCGGAAGAAACTGACGGGAAGTCGAAAAAGCATGGGGGAGTTTCGCAGTGATCAATGAACGACAGCGCTCCCCACACGTTCTTAGCTTCCTCGTCACTCAGTCCAGCGAGGTCGTAGGTGCAATCGACCAACGGTTTAAGTGCGGGGTCTTGAACGTCTCCGTCTGTACACACTTTAGGAGGGTCTTGATGCTTGAAAGCGTCGATGCGGCTCACGGACACATCCTCGGTCACTCCTAGCGGCGGACATGACGCCGCTGGATTATCGAGCGTGTCGGCGGGAGCGCACACTAAAAATCCACTGCTATCGGACGAGGCTCCTGGATTCGTTCTTCGTCCACTTGAGATCGCACAGACGGCCTCGTATGTTTCTCCGCTGGACTCACTCGGCTTACCGCCGCACCATTTTATTTCAGTCGGTAGACACTGTACACCCCAGCTAGGAATCGGATGGCAATTGCAGTCGTTGTAATTCGTCTCGGAAGACGGATCGTCCGAGCATCGGAGTTTTTGTCGCGTCGATTGATGTTTGACGGTAATAGTGCTAGATGTCGACATTTTTAATCCGTAACGAAAGAACGGAAACTATTGTCTGTCAAGACGGCGAAGATACGCACCACGATCGCAATGCGGTCTCTGGGTGACGCTCTTTCTCTACCTCCCATTCTTCAGCCTCTTCTACGTCCTCCATCTCCATGTCTCCCTCGCTGTCGCTGAGGATCTCTTTTCTCCACAGCGTCCTGAAGCAGTCGACCTCTGAACATATCGGACAGACTTCTAAGCGATCGACGAAACGTAAAAGATTGCCGGTCAGAGATCTGTGTATTAATTCTCCTTGCTCGTCGCGGCCCCACGTGCCGAAGAGCATGTTGCACTCACCGCACACGCCATGATGACACTCAAAATACCAGGCCGGCGCTACCGTTCTGCAAAAAACGTAGTTTGGACAACGCACCTTCCTGCATCCAAACTTACACGCATTATTGGGCATGTCGTCGTCGTCGTTGGGGTTCAAACAGAAACCGTCCCCAGTGCACTCCGGACGTGTATAGGTGGTCTCGTTCATGCTTTTTTTAGAAGAAGTCCATCGTTCATTTGAATCTCATGTACGCACGCAGGGAGATTTTTTTCTCGAGTTGTACATGTAGTAGCTTCTTCCCCTTCCACTCCTTTCCGACGTCATGGCTGCGCTCTCTTTGCTGCGCGAGCTGCTGGAGGTGCGCGCCGACGACGGTAACGTGCATCGAAAGGCCTTCACGGTCGTGGCGCGCTGCCTCGTGGAGTGCTGCTTCTGTCAGCTGGACAAGAGCGAAGGGGATCTCGCTGACGAAGCGTGGTTCAGTCGACTCGTACCGCAAGCCGGAGGGTCTTCAGTGCGCTACCGGCAGCGCATCGTGGCCTACCAGAACTGGAAGCGCCCTTGGACTTCTAGTCACTCGCGCGCACTGGCTGCGCAGAGCATCGCAGACCACGGCGCACGCGCGCCTAATATCGTGGTGGTCATTGTGAATGCGGCGATTACCAAGACGGCCATGAACCTCGGCGCCGAACCTCGCCGCTGCCGCGTGGTGCCCTTCAATGCACAGGCCGTACTGGAGGGCTACGCGGCCAGGCCGGAATTCCTTCCCAGGCGCGTAGCACTCGCGGACGTTCAGAGGGAGCTGGGATCGGACGCCGCTAGCTGCCCCTTTCTGCTGGCTACGGACCCGACTGCGCGCCTGCTGCTTCTCGACGCCACGTTGGGCGACCTCGTGGCAGTGGGCCCTCGCAGCTTCCGCGTTTTCGTGCAGGAGTTGCTGCCCGACATTTACGACTCGGAGCCCTGAGATGCCCAGACATTCGAAGCGTATCGAACGCAGTGTCGTAAAAAAAAAGATGTTATTGCAATTTTAGTTTTCGGACGGTTCGTGTGGTTTTACTCCCACACACACACACACACGCACACAGGCAAGTGGACCTCACAAGCTGAGCGGTCTTCTCTGCGGCTGTTATGGCTCAATCAGCTTCACCTTATGACTAAACCTGCTGTATGTACGAAAAAAACACACGACTCTCGAAGGCTCTTATCGTTCGATAAAATGCGTCGATGGGAATTCACCGCTTTCTTGCTTCTCGTCGCTTGCCTGGTATTCCTGGTGACGGGCTTCCTCTGCATTCGGCGGGAAACGCCGAGGCGTCGCGTCGCAGTGTGTTTCTTGACTGTCTTCCCTTGTCCTCCCTTGCTGGAGTTCGCCGATAGTCTCGATCCATATTACGATGTCTTCATAAGCGCGGACGACGAAGACAGGGTATGCGAGGATCCGCGCGTATTAAGCATCCCAGGCAGCGAGGCTGAGAACGCAGGCTACTGGGGAAGCCTCCTGTGGCATCCTCACAGAGCCTGCAGCCGCGACAAGGCCCTCTACTACTTCTGTCAGGTAAGGATGGACTATGAGCACGTGTGGATGATAGAAGAAGACGTCTTCGTGCCGTGCGTTGCGACTCTGTTGGATTTGGATGCTTCGCATCCGAACGCGGACCTCATGAGTGCCGACCATACCCAAAAGCCAGAAGGTTCCTGGGATGACTGGCACTGGCCGCTAGTGGCTCGCCAAGCCCAGGTCGGAGAGCCCTTTGCAAGCAGCATGATTTGCGCGGCGCGTCTCTCGCGAGATCTCTTGCATGCCGTGGCGGTTTACGCTCGACGTCATGGACAACTCTTTCTGGACGAAGCGCTTTTCAACACGCTCGCAATGCAGGCTCAGTTGAAGGTTGTCACGCCCCCCGAGCTATCCACCGTCGTGTACGAACGAGAGTGGCGGCTAGAAGACCTCAAGGCAACTCATCTGTATCACCCTGTGAAGGACTGCTACCTGCAAGCTTCGTGGAGGTCGAGCCTCTCTTCGACGCTTCCAAAGAGGCCGTCACCTTCTTCGTTCGAGGAGCTGCGTCTTGAAGATTTGACGCAAAGCAGAAGGTAGGTGCTACGCGAGTAGGAACAGCGCAAACAGCAGGAGAAACGCAAGAACTCCCCCGCCGATAAGGAGAAGTCGGTGTTGTTGGAAAAACGAAGAAGCCCCACTCGGAGATGGAGTCGGGGACGGGGACGGGCTCGGAGACGGGCTCGGAGACGGGATGGTGCACTTATTGTCGCTCGTACACACAAGACCTTGCTGGCACCCAGGTGTCACCTGTGGGTTATCGGTTGGGCAGCACACAGCTCCTTCTGTTCCACAGCCCTCGCACTTGCAGCCTTTGCCGCATTGGCTCGTCATGGACGATTTTATAAGTTCGGCAGAATTAGGAGGACCGTCAAATACAATAATATTCAATGTGCGAAATCGGGGTCACGCAGGGCAAGTCTCGATGAGTATCCTGTAGGTCCTGTCTCGGTGCTGGTCGATCAGGGGGCACTTGGCGCCCACGTTCCCCGCCATGTCGGCCTTGCTGAAGGGGCAGTCTTTGCTGTCTCCGACGCAATACTGGTTCGTTCCGTCGCACTCGTAGCTGATGGCCGTCTTGAGGGGGCCTTGTCGTCCGGGCAAGGGAACTCGGTCTTGGCTGTGATCCGTCATGGGCGCCAGCGGGACGCTCCCCAGGAGAGAGCCCACGAAGTGGTTCGTCACCCCCTGCTGACACGCTTCGTCTACCGACAGCTGGTACAGACCCGCGTCTCCCTCTCCAGGGTACGTGGTCTCGCGCAGGTCCTTGTCCGCCAGGAACAGAGCCGTCTTGTTCCTCGTGTTGCCATGCCCGCTCTGTGTGTTGAAGGTCGCGAGGCGGACCTCGATGTCCTTTCTGCTGGAGCACCAGGAGTGGGTTTGGTTGGCGGGGGGCACGGTGGAGTGGAGGTCCAGCTCCTGCAGCCGCTGAGCCCCCAAGGCCTTGCACGCGTCCCCGTCCAGCGTCCCCGCCGTCTCCCGCGTCATGCAAGATCGGTTGTCGTCAGGGGAGAGGCAGTACGCGTGTGAGAGGCTCTGGGGGTTGAGCTTGTCCTTGACGCGCACCTGATGTTGCGGAGGGCAGCCGCCGGCGACGTCGAAGGCGCACGCCTGCGAGTTCGCCGCTTCGTCGTAGCAAACTCGACGCCACTCGCCATCTGCGCCCTTCTCCTGGAACTGGGCGCTGATGGGGAAGCTGTAGCCGCGCTGGTTGTCGAAGTTCAAAGATGTGCCGAACTCGGAGAGCTGCGGCTCGTGCGGGTCGCCGCCCTGGATCTCGATGCCCTGGCAGAAGCTGTAGTCGTAGCAGGGCAGCTGCGTGCCCAGATTGTCTCGCTCGTCCCAGCTCAGGCTCAGGGCGGCGGACGCCAGGTTGAGGCGCGTCTGAAGGTCGTCGAAGTGGAAGGTGTACTCCTGACCGCGCTCGAGCGGAGCGCAGAGGTTGTTGTGATCCGCCAGGTTCTCGCAGGAGGTTTGCGCCTTCTTCATATTTGAGATGTCGTTTCGGACGACGATCCTGTCCGCACAGTTGTTGCGCACCACCACGCTCGTGACCGGCATGTGAGAGTTTACGAGTGGCTCTACTATTAGACGCACTTTCTCATCCCCCATGGCGATCTCCCGCTGCACCAAGCTTCGCACTACCAAAGTGCTCAAGAAGCCGAAGAGAGGCGAGGACGGCTTTGGCACGAAGACCTCGGCGCACCTGGATTACCGCAACGGCCTGCTGGCGCGCCTGGCCAAGGCCGTCGGCGGGCGCGTGCTGGTGCTCGAGAGCCCGGCCATGGGCAGCCTGCGTCGCTTGCTCGCCGAGGGCGTCGAGGCGAGCCGCGTGCACGTCATCAACAAGAGCGCGGCCAGGCGCTTCCGCCAGAAGGCGCGCGCTCTCGGCGCCACGCCGCACGTCTGCATGTTCCACGAGCTCCCGGAGCGTCTGCCAGAGGGCGCCGACGTGGTCTACTACGACGGCACGCGCGGCAACCCGGCCAACGCCTACCAGGACCTCCGCCCGCTGCTGGAGCTCGGCCCCGCGCGGCCGAAGGCGCTCATGGTGACCATCGCCAAGCGCGCGAGCACCTTCGTGCCCCAGACCACGCGCGTCTGCTCGCTGCTGCGCTGGCTGGCCAGCCTGGGATACCAGCCTGTGGGCGGGTGGAAGCGAGCCGAGGAAGCCGTGTCCTCCGGCAAGGTCTACTGCTTGGCCGTGCATCGCCTCGGACGAGACGGCCCCGGAGCCGGGCTGCTCCAGACCCCACCGGACTTCAGGCTTCGCGCCGGGGGCTCCAAGCGCCGTCTGGGGCTGGAGGAGCTCAGGGACAGGCTGCAGCGTCTCGCCGCCGAGCCTCGCCCGCCTCGCATGAGCAGCCACGACTTCCCCGTGGTAGGGCGCGCCGAGGCCCTGCGGGACGCCGTGGAGCACTCCGCCCCCGACGCCCGACGCCTCGCCAGCCTTCGGCCCCACGGCCCCAGCTGGTTCTGGGAGAACTTCGACGCCTGGCGCCAGAAGGCGGCAGGATCTCAGAGCCGGATCCGCAACCTGCCTCCGACGAAGAAGCGCGCCATCTTCCTGGCGCACTTCGAGGCGCTGGCAGCCGCCCTGCCCCGGGCTTTCGAAGATGCCAGGAGGGCTCTGCTTCTCCTGCGGCACTGCTCTGCGGAGCAGGCGCGACAGCTGCGGTGCTGGGCCGAGAGCACGCTGAAGCCGGGCACTATCGTCGGGGAGTACGACGCGCTCCAGGTCGACTTCGCACTGGCGCCGCTGCTCTCCGCCGGCAGCTACGAGGAGCTGCTCGCAGGGGTCGAGGCAGTGCAGAACGCTCTCAAGCCGGGGGGCACGCTGCTAGTGACGCTCCGGGCTCCGCACGACGCGACCGGCCTACTCTGGGCGCTGAGGCTAGAAGCTCACCTCTGCGCGCAAGGTTGCCGCCCTCTGCCTGGCTTCGACCCCCGCATGCTGGCGGACGTCTCGGAACTGGCCACCGTGAGCGTACGTCGCCCGTAGATCAGACGGATTCGCAGATCCTTGCGACGAAAAAAAAACGAAATACCGCATTTGCTAAACGCGAATGTACCAGAGCAGACGTCGAAGGCCAGTCTAGCTAATACGACCGTCTATGCATGAAATTTCAAGGATCGACAGCTCTCAAACGATTTTTTTTTACTAGCGCCTTTTGTGTAGCCTCCTCCCCGACTTGATCGAGCCATGGACCTTGCAAGTAGCCCTGTCTTCTTCGACGATGGTCGCATCAAGGGCTCGGCGTTAGTCGTCTTCTTGACGAAGGGGAAGGTGCCCATGACCAACGCGGACATCAGGGGTAACAATGGTCACAGAGATTGGGACTCGAAATTTCCAGAGCTGGAGAAGACCATCGCCCCAGAACAGGTGGAGGGCGTGGTCAGGAAGCTCCAGCACGGCTACAGGGGCGACGCAACCGCTCATGCAGCAGTGGTGAAGCTCTTCGAGAGGATGCAGATGCCGGCCGAACAGCTCTTGACTTACTATGAGCATTGCAGGTCCATGCAACGAGACCTGGGCGTGCTGGCGGAGGAGGATTTGGATTATCAAGATCTCTTCTGCGACAAGCGGCGGGAAAAGATCTTCTCGAAAGAGTTCGGGTTCCCGTGCACCTTTGCTTCGGTCGCCGACGTGCTTCGCCTGCACCCCGCTCTGATGGAAGCCAGTTGGAACGCTACTCATGCTCCGAGGGACGCCGACAGGTTATGGCGGGATGCAGCAGGAGATGTGGAGCGTTTCGCGGAGATGCTGCGGAACGACTCTTCCTTGACGGACGAAGAGAGGACGCGGCTCACGCCCCGTGCGTTGGTGCAGGATAAGCGCCTGTACGTCAACTACACGGCCAACTTCCTCCTAATCGGTCGCTGCCGTGGCCCCCTGGCGCGGAACCTCCGCATCAAGGGCGCCGCGTTGAAGGCCCTGGCTGAGGTCGGTGTCAGCAGCGCCGTGAGGGCGGTGCTCTCTCGCGCTCTCCGGGAAGATGCCTCCGGGCTCCGCGGCCAGTTGGACCCTGCGGTGCCTGCATCAGCTTCGAGCGCCGCTGCGCTCGTAGAGGTAGTCGCCTCTGTGAACGTGGAAGTACCCCGTAAGAGGAAGCTCTCTGCGTCGGCACCGACCGCAAGTCCAGCAGCGCTCATCGAGCCTTGCATCTCATGGGAAAGCCTCAGTGTTCCGAAGGCTGAGGTCAAGGCGGTGCAAAAGCAGTTTGAGATGATCCTCCGCGCAGCGAAGATCCCGGCTGCGACGTCTCAGATCAAGGAATGGCAGCGAAAGCCTCCGGTGCGCTTTCAAGAGCTAGCTGCACTGGCCGTGCGTACCCATCGTTCGATCCTTTCACAGGTCGCCGATTCCACAAGCAGTTCTACAGCAGGGTTACCGACTGCAAACGCAACGCAGTCAGTCGAGAGACATGCTGCCAACGTGCAGCTACTGGATGGAACGCAGCCCGCCGAACATCTCTCGGAAAACGCCTCGAGAGATTCAGAGGCAGAAGAAGAAGAAGACCCAGACCTGCTGACAATCGGTCAGATTATGAGGGCAGCTGGTGTCTGGAAGCCAGTCAAGGACGCCTACAGGAACGACCTTGCTTTTTTGCATGCACAGTCTCAAGTGCAATGCCACCAGAGGATCCTTCGCGAAGAGAAGGCCTCAGGAGGTTCGTGGACAAGCTGTGCTAGTTCACTCCTATCAGAAGAGCATTGATTCGGACATTGCTCGGGAAGCGCTTCGTGCGACGAAGTATACCTACGAACGACGCGTTCGTGATTTCTTGGTAGAGACTTTCATTCTGGGACGGGCTCCAAACGAAGGCCTCGCCCAGGGATTAGCCAGAGCGATTGCTGACCGACTGGGTACTGATGCACGTTTCTAGACTCTGTCGCTTCGTGAGTTAAAACGAGTCGTTGCGCTCGCAGCGCTGTGAGAGTCATCGCGAAGATTCCGCAATCCTAGATGAGCCTACCGTGTTTTTTCAGGGCTCATCAGTTTTGATGAGCTCTGAAACCATATGCTAACTGGTTTTTACTAGCTCCTTTTGTGTAGTAGCCTCCCGACTTGATCGAGCCATGGACCTTGCAAGCAGTCCCGTCTTCTTCGACGATGGTCGCCTCAAGGGCTCGGCGTTGGTCGTCTTCTTGACGAAAGGGAAGGTCCCCATGACCAAAGCGGACATTACAGGGAATAATGGACAGAGAGATTGGGACTCGAAATTTCCAGAGTTGGAAAAGACCGTCGCCCCAGAACAGGTGGAGGGCGTGGTCAGGAAGCTTCAGCATGGTTACAGGGGCGATGCTGCCGATCAGGCGGCAGTGGTGAAGCTCTTCGAAAAGATGCAGATACCGGCCGAACAACTTGTGACTTACTACGAACATTGCAGGTCCATGCAACGAGACCTGGGCATGCTGGCGGAGGAGGACGTGGATTACCAGGATCTCTTCTGCGACAAGCGCCGGGCAAAGATCTTCTCGGAAGAGTTCGGGTTCCCGTGCACTTTCGCTGCGGTCGCCGACGTACTTCGCTTGCACCCCGCTCTGATGGAAGCCACTTGGAACGCTGCTAATGCCCAAAGAGACGCCGACAGGTTATGGCGGGATGCAGCAGGAGATGTGAAGCGTTTTACGGAGATGCTGCAAGCCGACTCTTCCTTGACGGACGACGAGAGGAAACGGCTCGCTCCCCGTGCGTTGGTGCAGGATAAGCGCCTGTACGTTAACTACACGGCCAACTTCCTCCTGATCGGTCGCTGCCGTGGCCCCCTGGCGCGGAACCTCCGCATCAAGGGCGCCGCGTTGAAGGCCCTGGCTGAGGTCGGCGTCAGCAGCGCCGTGAGGGCGGTGCTCTCGCGTGCTCTGCGGGGAGACGCCTCAGGGCTCCGCGGCCAGTTGGACCCTGCAGCTGATGCAGGCAGCTCGGCGCCCTTGCAAACGCCGTCGCACGCTCTGCAGGCGTTAGGAAGTGAGATGCGTCGAGAGACCGTCGAAAGTCTGCAGCAGTGGTTCCGCGAAACCGGCTTCGAGGAAGCGCTCTCCGCTGCTGTCGCCTCGCCGGCGTTGCGGGACGCGCTGCAGTCGGCGCTCGCGGCGCGCGACGAGGGCATCGTGCGCACGCTCGGGCGGCAGAACGAGCAGCTGTCCCTCAAGGTCCTCTTCGCGATGCAGCAGTCGGTGAGGTCCCTCGTGAGCGACATGAAAGCGTCGGTCTCTCAGGCGGTCTGCTTCAGCCTCTCGCAGAAGTTCAAGGACGTGCGCGACGAGATCCGCGACCTCGTGACGCGTCCGGCGGGGCCCTTCATCGACGCGCTGCGCAAGGCGGTGAAGCTCCCGGCTGTGAAGCGCAGCATCGACGACGAGAAGTTCCCGGAGGAGCAGCGCGCGACGCCGGACGAAGAGCGCTTCGCCGAGTCGCTGTCCGCTCTGCTGACGGAGGAGCTGGAGAGGCTCGCCTCGCAGAGCGCCGTCGCGTTGGCGGGCAAGCCGCCTTCCCTGACGTACGGCGCCTGGAAGCGCTGCCGCAACCTCGTCGGGAGTCGCACGCTCGCCCTGCGCAAGCTGGACGGGAGAGTTTCGAAGCCGCTGCTCTGGAGCACCTCCTCTGGCCCCGGATCCCGCTTCAACGGAGGCGGCCAGCATTACGTGTACCTCAAGGAGTGCAGATCCAGCGTGTCGGGCAACGCCAAGGAGTACCTGCGCAAGGTCCTCAAGCAGAAGCTCAAGCCGACCCGCGCATCGCCGACCGTGGAGGAGCACATCCGACGACTCATCGCGTCCACGACGCCCGAGTTCTGGCCCGTCTCGAGCAGCAGCGTCGACGCCTTCCAGCACGACGTGGCCGAGGAGAAGCTTGGGGTGCAGATGGAAGAGTGACGCTTTGCGACCGGACAGCTTAGAGCGCTTCGCCGCCTCCCCCCGTGCCCGTTTCCCGCATCTTTTCGCTCGAAGAAATAAAAAGAGTCGACGCGGTCGCACGCGAAACGCTACCGGCAGCTTGGTCGAGGAAGCTCGCCATCTCGAGTATACCTAAATGTCTAAAAAAGTGGGCGTAATTTGCGCGATCGTCGTTGTCGCACTCGCCGTTCTCTTCGTCATCAACTTGAGAGGATCTGAGCCGTTTCAGTCCCTGCTCTTCGAGAGCTACTTCCTATTCTCTCTGCAAGGATTGCGAAACGAGACGGTCCCGAGAATTATTTACGTGGCCTGGTTGAGCGATACTGAGATGTCCTCTAATAGGAAGGACAGTCTTGCGAAGCTGCGGTCGAGCGCTGAAGTTCCGGTACGACTACTTCTTAAGGAAAATTGGAAAGACGTTGAAGTGCCCTCGCACCCTTTTCACCCTTCCTATCATCATTTAAGTGATACGATGAAATCTGATTACCTCCGCGCCTACTTGATGCATTTTCACGGCGGGGCCTATGCCGACTTGAAGCCCTTCGAGAGAAGGTCGTGGCGGGGGGCATTCGACGATTTGGAAAGGTCTACTGCGTACGGAAACGGTGTGCCAGAAAGAGCAGGCTGGGCTGTGGTACCACCCGACTTCGGGATCGCTAAGACACTGAAAATTAAACTAGACGCGCAACGCCTCTTGATCACCAACTGCGCTTTCATATTCAGAGCTCAGACTCCGTTTACATTCGCTTGGTTGTCGGCTCAAGAGAGACGATTAGACGCGCACGCCGCGGTCTTGCAGAGCACGCCTCGCAGAGGTCCAAGAGATTCGCACCCCTTGCGGTGGGAGGAGCTGCAAGGTGAGATATTCCACCCGTTAGTGCACGAAGCTCAACTGATCTCAGCTGGGCGCGCGTTTTTGCGAACAGTGCCGAAATTCAGCACTTCAAATTATCTCTGACGCCAGGTGCAGTCGTCGGCGCCGTCAGAGGTCCCTGAGTTCCCTGCGCAAGTCGCGCACGTCCAGCACGCACAGCCAGCTCTCGCGGTCCCAGACGCTGACGAAACACTGAATCTGCCGGCCTCCGGCGGCCGAGCACGCGCCCAGGCAGTACTCGATGCCGCGGTGCTTGAACCAAAAGGGCTTCGAGGCCTTGAGAGGTTTGAGAGTGAGCTTGTCCAGCACGACCCAGCAGTGCAGGTAGACCCTGGGCGCCGACGGCGCCACGAGGTGCGTCAGCGTCCAGAGGCCGTCCTCCAGCTCCACGGGCGGGGCGGAGCCGCGGAGGTGCCGGAACCACCTGGGCGTGGCGTGCGTGGCGGCCACGTGCAGGCGGTCTCCCTTGGGCGGCACCATGCCGACCACCAGCGGGTGCCACGAGTAGATGACGCGCCGGTCGGCGAGGGGCAGCCAGTTCTTTTCGCAGGCCGTCTCCTCCGCGGGCGGTCGCAGGACCCTGCACTCTTCGGCGTCTCCCCAGACCATGCGGTTGACGTCGCAGTACGAGTACTCCACGGTGGTGGCGGTCCAGTGCGCGCCGGAGAGGCGAACGTCCTCCAGGCCGAGGATGCGCGCGTCGAGCCGCCGCGCGGGCAGGATCGGCGCGAACTCGCTCCAGCCGGTCCACTGCAGCGCCTCCGCGTCCCAGCTGCATCGGAAGTTGCGGGTGCGCACGTACTGGCCGTCGCGGAGCGTGTAGGCGCCGGTGGCTTCGATGTGGTAGTCCACGGTGCGCACCACGAGGTCGCCGCCTTGCGCGACGGCGACGCTGCTGCTGACGAAGCCCTCGGGTGCGGGAAAGTCCAGCTTGCCCCAGAGCAGCGCGGGCGCCGCCTGCGCGTAGACGGCCGCGTTGAGCAGCGTGCGGGCCTCGTGCGCCTGGGGGCCCTCGTAGCGCAGGCAGAGGTCCGCGCCTGACTCGGGGCACACGTGGAAGGCGAGCACGCACTTCTCGAAGGCGCGGCGGTGGCCGTTGGTCTCCGTCTCGTAGAAGAGGTAGGACCTGGTGGGCGCCGGCACCGCCTCGGCCCGCAGGATGTAGTGCCAGGCCTTGAAGAACTGCTGGTCCTTGCCGAAAAAGTCCGCGAGCAGCATGAGCGGCTCGGCTCGGTGGGCGTTGGCCGCGTGGGCCTTGAGCGCCCAGTACTCGCCCTCGACGGCGTCGCCGAGCTGCAGGTGGCAGGCGGCGATGCGGTACGTGGAGTACCAGGCCTCCTCGTCCTCCTCCGGGCTGCTCTGGCCGCGGCGGCGCTGGTACCAGACGAGAGCATCTCCGTACCGCTGCATGTAGAAGTAGGTCTGCGCGAGGTAGAAGGCGTAGCGCTTGTTGTCGGGGTCGCCCTCGAGGCCCTGCTTCAGCAGTCGCTCGTCCCGCTCGAACTTGTCCGCCTTGCAGCCGCCGTCGCCGACGTCGTCGAAGTCGGCGACCTCAGGGAGCACGTTGGCGACGCTGGAGCCCGGCTCCTGGCACTCCCAGTACTCGTGCGTGACCCCCACGCTGCGCCAGGGCTTGGAGAGGCGCAGCAGCCGCAGGTTGACGTAGGCCATGCCGACGTTGGTCTGCTGCACGAGGTAGCCGTCCGCCGGGGAGGCTCGGACGATGTTCCTGAGCGGGTGCCTGGAGCGCCAGATCATGTCCGGGTCCTGCGCGAAGGCCCAGGAGAGGGTTAGATCCCAGGCGAGGGAGCGCGCGAAGGCCGCGGCTCCCTCGAAGGACCTCGAGCGGTTGTGGCCGAAGTCCTTCCATTCGTGGCGCTCCACGCGCAGAGGCTTGCCGAGTTCGGCGCAGCACTCCTCGGCCAGCCGCACCGTGTCGTCGTCGGATCCCGTGTCGGCCAGGTAGACGGCGTCGACCTCGGGCCCGACCGTCCTGAGGCACCTCTGGATGATCTTGGCCTCGTTCCTGACCATCAGGAGCAGCAGGATGCGCGCTTCGGTCATGAGTCTTTATGGTGCGCCCGGAGACGGGCGGGGCCGAGCCGTGCGCGCGCTCATCCGACTCGCATCACGTTAAGGCTCAGGTCCACCGCCAAGTTGATCGTGCCGGAGACGGCCGTGGCGTTGGTGAAGAACATGGGATAGATGGTGATGGTGGCGTCGGTGTAATAGACGAAGGGGTGCTGCACTTTGGGGAAGGTTAATCCGTTGCCGAAGCTGAGGTTGGACTGCCCGATGTAGCACTGTCTGATCCAGGTGCCGGAGACGTTGGCGAAGCCGACGCAGAAGTTCTGGAAGCTGCACGTGAAGGCGAGCGTGGCGCTGCCCTGGCCGACGCCGATGAGGGGCATCACCATGTAGGTCCCCGGAGGCAACGACACTCCCGAGGTGCCGATGGCGTAGTTGCCCTGCGTGTAGGGGTTGATGGTGGTTTGGACGGCGCTGCCCACCACGCCTCCCACGGAGTAGATCGACCCGGGCCAGCCCGCCCTGGGGTTGGTGTACTGGTACGCTGGGCTGGTTGCCGCGCTGCTGCCGAGCAGGAGCCCGATCGCGTTGAGCTGATCCACGTACATGTAAGCGCTGCCGTTCGAGTAGGCGCCGACGGCGAGGTTGGCGTATGCGCCGCTCGGGTTCCCCAGCTGCAGCACGGTGGCTCCCGACAGCGAAACGGTGTTGCCGATGCGAGCGAAAGTGTTGACGTTCAGAGAGTTGCTCGTGATGCCCTGCGGCACTAACAGATTGTTGGAAATCGTCAGTAGGTTGCTGGCGCCGACCTGCAGGTTGACGTACGCGGAGCCGGTGGGGTTGCCCAGCTGCATGATTGTGGGCCCGCCCGAAGCCGTGGTGGAGCCCCCGACGCGCAAGAAGGTGGTGAAGTCGCCTTGCGGGACGCTGAAGTTCTGAGTCACGGTGAGGTTGCCGTTGACTGTCTCGGAGCCGTTCACCACCAAGCCGCTGCTCCCGATAGTCGCACCCAAGGCGCTGAAGGCCCCGGACACCGACAGGCCCTGAGCGACCGAGGCTGCCCCGGAAATGGACAGTCCTCCGCCCACCGCCGAGTTTCCCGACGCGATGAGGCTAGTGGCGTTGACGGTGCCTGCGACGGACAGACCGCCCGAGCCGATGCTGGCGGAGGTGGCGCTCAGGGCGTTGAAGGTGGCCGCGCCGACGTGCACGCTTGGGCCCGCGAAGGTCGCGGTGCCCGAGACGGTGAGGGGTCCGCTCACGCTGACGGAGGTGGCGCTCAGAGCGTTGAAGGTGGCCGCGCCGACGTGCACGCTTGGGCCCGCGAAGGTCGCGGTGCCCGATACGGTGAGGGGTCCGCTCACGCTGACGGAGGTGGCGCTCAGGGCGTTGAAGCTGGCCGCGCCCGCGTACACGCTGGGGCCCGCGAAGGTCGCGGTGCCCGAGACGGTGAGGGCCCCGCTCACGCTGACCGAGGTGGCGCTCAGGGCGTTGAAGCTGGCCGCGCCCACGTACACGCTGGGGCCCGAAAAGGTCGCGGTGCCCGAGACGGCGAGGGGTCCACTCACGCTGACCGAGGTGGCGCTCAGGGCGTTGAAGCTGGCCGCGCCCACGTGCACGCTGGGGCCCGCGAAGGTAGCGGTGCCTGACACCAGGAGGCCACCTGCTACGAAGACGTTACCCGAAGCAGTGAGGGAGGTGGTCGCCGCGCCGCCGTTCAACGACGCCAAGCCAGCGGAGGCGATCGTCGCCACGCTCGCCGCTCCGGCCGTGAGCGAGCCGAGGGAGCTGGATCCAGACACGGACAGAGCGCCTAGGCCCGCGGTTCCCACGACGTTGAGACCGCCCGTCCCGAAGACAGCCGACGTGGCGCTGAGCGCCCCAGCGACCGCCAAGCCGGCTCCCACCGACGCTCCCCCCGCTACGATAACGGAAGCCACGGTAGCGACTCCGGAGACGGAGAGGCCGCCCGAGCCGACGCTGACGGAGGTGGCACTCACTGCACCGAAGGAGGCCGTGCCGGCGTGCACGCTCGGTCCGGCGAAGGTGGCCGTGCCGGAGACCAGCAGGCTTCCGGCGACGGCGACGTTCCCCGAGGCCGTCAGAGAAGTAGTGGCGGCGCCGCCGTTAAGAGACGCCGGTCCTGACGAGGCCAAGCTCGCGACGCTGGTCGCGGCCGCAGTGAGGGAGCCGACGGCGGCGGCTCCGGAAACGGACAGGGCGGCCACGCCCGCGGTGCCCACGACGTTGAGGCCGCCCGAGCCGAAGGAGGCGGAGGTGGCGCTGAGGGCTCCCGCCACGGCCAGGCCCGCGCCCACCGAGGCGGCTCCGACGAAGACGGCCGTTGCGGCGTTGACGCTCCCCGAGACCGAGAGGCCTCCGGATCCGACGCGGGCGGAGGTGGCGCTGAGGGCGCCGAAGGAGGCCGGTCCGAGGTACGCGCTGGGCCCCGAGAAGGTGGCGGTGCCGGAGACGAGCAAGCCGCCGGCCACCGAGACGCTCCCGGAGGCCGTAAGAGAAGCGGTCGTCACCCCGCCGCTCAAAGTCGCCAGCTGCGACGCGGAGAGGGTCTCCGCGCTCACCGGTCCCGCTGTGAGAGACGCGATCGAGGAGTCCCCGGACACGGACAGAGCTCTCAGGGAGGTGAGGCCCGCGACGTCGAGGCCGTCACTGACAGCCAAGAGGTTGGCGTCGACGAGAGTCGCCGTCAACGAAGAGAGAGTCAGGCTCGACACGGAAAGGCCGCCGGTCCCCACCGAAAGCTGGTCGGTGCTGACCGAGCCGAAGGAGGCCGCGCCTGAGACCGACAGCGTCGTGGCGGACGCGCCGCCGTTCAAGATCGCGAGGCCCGAGGCGACGAGCGAGACGCCGACCTGGTCGCTACCGAGGGTCACGACGTCCGCGTCGATGCGAGTCGCCGTCAAGGACTGCAGCGTCAGGCTCGAGAGGGAGAGGCTGCCCACCGAGATCTGCTCGGCGCTCAGCGCGCCGAAGGAGGCCGGGCCCACGTGCTTGCTCGGTCCGGCGAAGACGGCGCTGCCCGACACGAGCAGGTCCCCGGACACCTCGGCGCTGGCGCCGACCTTGACGCCTCCGAGCAGGAAGCTCGTGCCGCTCACCGTCAGGTCACCCGCCGTCACCGACTCCAGGATGCTCTTGCCGGCGACGGCCAAAGGACCGTAGAAGAGGCTCGCCCCCGAGACGCTCAGGCCCCCGACGTCGACCTCCACCTGCGGGGCGGAGAGCTTGCCGCCCACCTGCGCGGCGCCCAGCACCTTGAGGTCGGCGGCCGAGACGCCGCCGGCGAAGTCGGCGGTGCCGCTGCTGATCAGCCCTCCCTGGAGCGAGGAGAGGCCCTGCACGGTCAAGGGCCCCGACACGGAGAGGCTCTCGACGTCCGTGATCACGACGGAGCCGCCGCTGCCGGAGATGACCACCGATCCGGTGAAGTTGGCGGTTCCCGAGACCTCCAAGGTGCCGGCGAAGGCGCCCTTGGCGGCGGCGATGCCTCCCTCCACGAGCAGCAGGGGAGCGACGGCTTCGAGCGGGGCCACGATCCCCGCGTCCCGGAGAGCTCGGGAGTAGCCTGCGTTGAAGGGGTCCTCTGCCTTGGCCGTCGGCGGCGGGGCGGCGGAGATCGTGAGGCCGCCGTAGGCGACGACGGGGCCCTCGAGCGTGGAGGTGCCGATGACGGTGAGCTCCTCGAAGGTGGCGGATCCACCGGTGGGGCTGACCGGACCGATGCCCGTCACGGAGCCCTTGAAGACGGCCGGCCCCTCGACCACGAGCGCTCCGACGGCCGCGTTGGAGGCGCTGAAGTTCTGAGCGTACGCGCAGGTGGCGTCGATGGCCTGGGTCCTCACGGCGCAGAAGCACTGCGCGCTCCTATTGGCGCAGCTGACGCAGGGCCCGATGTAGTTAGGGTCGTATGATGTAGAAGATGCTCTCATTCCGTTTTATCAATCGAGACATTTTTTTTCTGTTCTTTTGGCGGGACTGAAGGGCCAGGCGTCAAGGCAGGGCGGGTCCGATCTGCTGGAAGAGGAAGCTGATGATTTCCCCGTCGCCAGAGACCGTGAGGCTGAAGGTCGCCCCGAAGTAGGGGTTGTAGGACACCTTAGTGTCGGCGCGGACGAGCGCCTGCGTGACCATGCCCTCGATGAGGGAGTCCGCCGCGAGGTCCGCCGGTCGCGCGGGCGTGAACCAGGAGACGACGAGGCCGCTGTCGAGCGCGATGTAGTTGGAGATGTCCACGAAGATGTCCGAGGTCTGTTGGCAGAGGAAGCTGGCGGAGCAGGTCCCGCAGGCGCGCTGCGTGCCGGCGTCGTAGAGCGTCGCGCGCCCGAAGGCGTAGAGCGAGGAGACGGTGACGGAGGGCGTCCCCGGCCAGGGCTGCGTGGGGATGGTGCAGAAGGACTCCGCGAAGTCCTTCACGCGCAGAAACACGGTGAAGCGCGGAGGAGCCGGAGTCCGGCAGGGGGGCAGCGAGCACATTTCTCTTTTATCCCTTGCGGGATCACAGCACATTTCTAAAGACGTTCCACCTTGATGGCTTACGAGGGACTCGTAGCATTCGTGTGATTTTTAACAACGGCAGCTCTCACTCGTAGTTTAGCGTAGCTTCTTTCAGGCAGTAGAGTTGCGAGTGTGCCATGTCTCGAAAGCGCTCCGAAGAGGAGTTGCGGGCCCTGTCCAGCGACGCGGTCACAGGCTGGGTCCAGACGCCACTGGTGAGGGAAGTCGCCGGCGTTGAGACCCTGAACGCACCGTACCTGGCTGCCTTCTTGAAGCACCACGAGCTTCCTGCTTCGAAGGCGGCCATGGTTGGCCAAAATGGCATCAGGCTGTGGAATATGACTAAGATGTTTCTAGAGGCAGACAAATACGAGGGATCGAAAATCTACCCGCGAGGGATCGAAGCATTAGCCAAGGCCTTCAATCACGGCTTCGACGCCCCTATAGACGCACAGGAAGAACTGATCTCCTTCATGAAATCACGGTCAGGAGAAGCCTACCAAGCCTCTGCCGCGCAACTGGAGCGGCACTATCAGCTCTGTCGAAGCTTTCGATGCCCACGATCAGAGATGAGCGACCCTCCGAGCTACCTCGATCTCTTCAAGAACGACGAGGTACCAAAGCTGTGGAGCCACGAGGACGGCATCGAGCGAGTCTTGGTCAGCGCCAACGGTATCCTTCGCAGCTGGCCAACTCTGATGCGCGCTGGATGGAACGCCGCCAATGCTGCAAGGGGCGCTGCATCCCACTGGGCTGCCTGTCAAGCTGATGTCGACGAACTGCACGCAGACTTGGCTCGCGAAGGCCATATGTTTCAAAACATGATCTCGGTATCTACACATACCTAAGTAGAATTAATTGAGGTAGTCATTGCTCATCATCGGTGATGTACGATGACTACCCATGAAATCCCTAAAATTATTCCCCCTGTGATGTATAGTCATCCCTGTGAGGCCAGATCTCTGACGACGAACGCCGCAGGCTGCTTTGCTTCTCCAAGGAGAAGGATGGTATTCTCTACCTGAACTTCACTGCCTGCGTGCTCTTCGTGAACAAGCTGCCTGGGATCTTGGCCGCCAGGATGCAGCTGCGCGCCAGCTACTTCGACGCCTTCACCGACATCGGCTCGGCGCACGCGAAGTCCTTCCTGCTGGCCAAACTCGCACGCGCCTCAGCCGAGCCGGTGGCGGCGCAGCTGCGCTCCGAGGTGGACGGCCCTTCAGAGGCGTCACGACATCAGAGCTCCGATGCGGCGCTGAGATTTTGGCTGGAGTCTCGTTTGAAGGCGCTGGAGGGTATGGTGGCAAACATTGCAGCCAGCTCAGCTGCATCGGCGCACGGTGTCTTGGAGATCACTCGCTCGAACCACAGTGAGGCTGAGCGGCATTTGCTGAGCATCGGCACCAAGGTGACCGACGGCAACCTGAATCTCATCTCTATCGAGGGCGGTCCTCTCCACTTGAGCGTCTTCTTGAGCGAGAGAGGAGTGAAGGAAGATATCATTCGCCGCCTGAGCCCCACCTTCTCTGCGGAAGTGAAGCGCCGCAAAGTCGCTCAGTACACCGGAGAGGGGCCATTTTGGATCGCACTGAGCCAGGGTTCGTGGCGACCGTTCTACACCGAAGCGGACAGGGACTTGATCAGCGAGGTATTTGAGGATCCCTTGACCGCGCAGAACATCGCGGCGCTCCTGGCCAGCTCCCAGCCCGCTCGGGCTCTTCCTCCAGCGAACAATGGTCGGTTGCGGCGTCGCACAGGGCCCTACAGCCGAGCCTTGCGATGCACGTCAGGGCCGGTGACTCGCCTTGACTCTTTCTTCTCATCTCGTAGAGCAGGAGACTCCTAGGGACCCAGGTAAGGCGATATTCTGTGCCATCGTGGCCGATGCACCGATGATCATAGAGCTCATCCTTGCAGCGCCTTGCAGCGCATCCGAGCGCCGCTTCGGGACCTCGGTTGTGCAGGAGAGGTCTCGCTGCTTCGCCCTCTCGCCCACGTGCTCGTCTCCGATGGCGCCCCTCGCAAAGCCCGCCGCCGTCGAGCTTCACGACGGTAAATGAGGACCCTGGACGTCGTCGCCGTGCTGCGCCTCGAAGGCATGCGAGGGCCGGAGCGCGTCGTGGACGGCCGCCGGGGCGAGGCCTTCCCGGGCGTGGTGCTGGGTCCCAGCCTCGAGCACTCGGACCGGCACCCGCTGACCGCGGCCGCCTCTTCTCCGCTGGAAGCCGAGTGGAGAATCTGGCGGAGCGTCGTGGAGTCGCTGAAGGTCGCCGTGGAGGGCGCGGACCGCAACTCTCCCGTCTTTTTTTCGGGCTAGGCGAGTGGGACGGCCGTCGTGGTCGAGGCGATCCCGCGGGAGAGGAAGCTCACGCTGCGCGCGCCGGCCTCCGAGCAGGACGCGAGCTTGCAGTGGCCGGCGCAGGGCGCTTGGAGCGACGCACAGTGCGCCTCGGCGAGGCAGTTCACCCAGCTGCTTCTGTCGAGCGAGGCGTGCGGTCGCGTGCAAGCGCAAGTGAGGGGCGCGCCCGAGTCCCTGAAGGCGAGCCTCGTGCTGGCGCTCCGCGATCCCGAGAGCCACCACGACGACTGGGGGCAGCTGCAGGTCGACCTCGCGAGGATGAGCTTCACGGCGTCCACCGCGCGCTCTCCACTTTGGCGCTCCTGGTCCGCCCGAGTCTGCCGCTCACGGACCTGGACGAGGTGGAGCGCGCCGCCGAGCGCACCTTCGGCCTCCGGCCGCCCTGCGACGCGGTGGCGCTGCAGGAGGTGGTCGGTCTGGCGCAGCAGGGGGGCTTCACCGCGAAGATCCTGCGCCACTTCGCCGAGCAGGGGCGCCACATGCACAAGTGGCAGCGACAGCGCGTCTCCATGACCCCCCGGGGGATCGAGAGTTGCGTCTGCGCCGAGGAAGGAGATCCGGAGGAGGTGCGGCGCCGCGCGGTGTGCGCCAGCGCTTCCGCGGACGCGTCCGAGCGCCGCTTCGAGCCTCCGGTCGTGCGGGAGCGGCCTCGCTGCTAGGTCACGACGCGCCGCAGTGCGTCAAGGCCTCCAGGAAGGCGTCGGCGACGTTCCGGTCGACCTTCGCCGGCTCGCCGAAGAGCTCGAGGAAGCTGCGGTCGAGGCAGTCCAGGAGGCGCTCGCGGCTCACGTCCGGCGCGCGCGTCGCTTCGGCCACTTCCCAGAGCTCTTCGACAGAGGAGCAGCCCAGGATCAGCGCGAAGGCCAGCTCGGCTTCGGGCTCGTACTCGTCGGAGGGCACGCCGAAGCCGCGCAGCCCCATGGCGTCGTCCCAGTAGAGCGCCTGAGACAGCAGCTCCACGCCGGGGCGCGTCCAGTGCTGCAGGGCTCTAGGCTTGCCGATCGCCTTGAAGAGGTCGCTCAACCTCGAGGCGGTCGTCATGGGGGAGGTGTGAAAAAGAGGTTGAGGTCGATATAAGGAGTAAAACCTATCTTGAAAGCGAGATTCTCGTTCGAATACTCAGTGCTGATTGTACACTGTATCGTCGGCCAATCTTCGACGGTCGATGTCTTCACGAGGACTTCCACGAATGTATTGAATCTGCCCTTCTTTTTCGATATGTCGAGTCTTCCGTCGTCACCCTTTTGTCTCTCTGCTGTCATGGAGTAGACCAGATCTCCACGCGCGTTGACGTAACGGAAAGTAATCTCTTGTTGAGCTTCTTCTTCGATACGAGAGATCCTGCTTCTCTTCAGCATCCAAAGAACATTCGCCCAGAACGTATTTTCCCCTCGTCGGTTGATTTCGTCTCGATTCGTGCAGCCGGAGTCGAAAGAGAGGATGTGAGAAAGGAGGTTTGGGTCCAAGTCCTTTATCGCCTTCACCATCCTAACTCTGGATAAAAACACCTTTGCGGGGGTTTGTAGTAACCTGTGTTTAATGTTCACGTATACTTCCCCGTTCATTTCGATGCCCAGGTGACATCGATTCCACGTGTAAGGCTGCTCCA
>Ga0194133_10000266_pt1 | contig 111051 bp, 111 predicted proteins | sample TA2KigOf40mmetaG_FD_155448 | JGI IMG/M metagenome (GOLD analysis project Ga0194133, IMG submission 155448) | Freshwater microbial communities from Lake Tanganyika, Tanzania - TA2015055 Kigoma Offshore 40m | ecosystem: Environmental > Aquatic > Freshwater > Lake | place: Tanzania: Lake...
CCCTATGGGGCCGCCACCTATGGATCCTGCAATGATGGGCGGAGCACCACCTATGGATCCTGCAATGATGGGTGGAGCGCCACCTATGGATCCTGCAATGATGGGTGGAGCACCACCTATGGATCCTGCAATGATGGGCGGAGCGCCTGCTGCTCCAGCTGCTCCAATCGAACAAGAAATTGCATCTATCAAAGATATGTTGCAACAGTTGATGGATGCACAAATAGCTATGATGCAGATTTTAGGCGGAGGAGGATTACCCCCAGCAGGATCTCCTCCTCCTATGGACCCTGCGATGATAGGCGCACCTTCTGGGATGAACGGCGGAGCAGATCCAGCAATGATGGGACTGCCTTCAGCTCCTCCTCCGGGAATGATTGCACAAGCTTCTGTAGATGATGAAGATTTTAATAATTACATAAAAACTATTACAGAGTTACTTAGATGAGAGCTAGACTTCAAAAGTCTAATATTTTAGTACCACCTAGGTATGAGAAGAATTTATCTTCCATACTAATATACGACGATAAAGATCAGGTTATATTTGCAGTAATCTTAACTCCAGCAGGGACATACAAATTTACTCATGCGGGGTTAGATAATTTTAAACAAGAAGTGAAGTTAATCACCGGAATGGATATAGACAATCCAAAACTTGAAGAGGTGAATTAAGTCAATGATTGACCCTGTTAGACAACTCTTGGTTAAGATGGCCTATACCCCAAATCCTTTTAGGGGCAATTTATATAATTCTGCTTATAAAGCGGAAAGTCCAGAACAATACGGACAGCTGGTCAGCAGAGATATACAGACCTACGGACATTTGGCCCCAGGATCTGATGAATACAATATGACTATGCAAGAAAAGGGATTTACACCTGAATATATGCAGGGAATCTCTTCAGCAGGACAAAGGGTGCTGCGCGCTGCAAATGATCCTGAATTTGTAAGAGGAATGCAGCAAGGTACCGCAAATATATCAGATCTATACAAAGACTTTCAAGGCTCCTCAGGCATTGCGAAAGCGCTTGGCGGATGGAGTAACGTGGCGGCCTATGGATTACGTAATCCGATAGATTCTGCTCAAGCTCTTTACGGTGCGGGAAGAGATTGGCTTACAAATTCTGACCAATCTTCAAAGCAATTTGGAGATAAGTTAATGTCAAGCATAGATATGAATTCCCCCTTAGCTCGTGCTGCTAAATCAAGAGGGGCCACAACATATCTTAATTCTAAAATTCAAGATATTTTTAGCGGGCTGGGAGGATTTGGAAAAGGTGTTGGAGGCGGGCTTAGTTTCTTACTAGGTCTTTTGTCAAAAATACCTGGATACGACACACTAGCAAACAAGCTGGTTGATTGGAGTGGGGGATTTAAACCTGGAGGTCAAAGAGCTTTGCCGCATTCGCCTTTTGCAGTCAAGGCTGGATCAGTTAGATTTATACAAGGCAAGCCTTATTCTCACTATGCCGTCACTTCAACTCAGTGCGGTTCTGAGGTGCTGACATGGAACCGACAGTAACAACCGTGGGACAACTGCTGATAAATTCTGCTCTTCCAGAAGACAGCAGAGACTATGGAAGAATCTGGGACAAGCTCTCTATGAGGAAATTTCTAACGGAAATGGCCTCTAAATTGACTCCCGATAAGTACAGGGAGATGGTTCAACAACTTACTTTAATTGGCTTGAAGAGTGCAAGACAATCGTCTTTATCTAGTTTTAGTCTTGAAAGCCTTAAGCCACCAAAGGTTAAACGCGATATAACAAATGTACTAAGACAGGAAGTACGTCAGATTGTTAGGTCTGTAAAGGATCCTGCCCAAAGAAATGAAGCTATAGTGGATGTAGCTTTAAAGTATCAAAAAACTTTGGCAGATAAGGTGTATCAGGAGTTACTACAAAACGATAATCCATTTGCTATGCATGTATATGCCGGAGCACGTGGAAATAAAGATCAGCTGGCTTCTATGATTGGCAGCGATCTTCTCTATAGTGATAATAAAGGTCGCCCCGTTCCGATTCCTGTGCTGAATTCATATTCAGAGGGTATGGATCCCGTGGAGTACTGGGCAGGATCATATGGCGCTAGAGCAGGAGCTATTGATACTAAATTGGCTGTAGGCGATGCTGGGTATTTTGCTAAACGTCTTACTGCCTCTGCACATAGGCTTGTTGTTACGGATGAGGACATTGAAGACGGCCAAGGATTTATAGTAGAAGTAAACGATCCAGACAATATAGGTGGAGTGCTTGCTAGAGATGAGGGGCAGTTTAAGAAAGGTACGTATGTGGATGCTGCCGTACTAAAGGCCTTGAACGTATCTGGCAAGAAGAACATTATGATCTACTCTCCTATCGCAGCCGTAAGTGGAATTGGCGGACTGCCCAGACTGGCTGCCGGAATAAGAGAACACGGTAAGCTTGCAGAAATAGGTATGAATGTAGGGATTACTGCTGCTCAGGCAATTGCAGAACCTATAAGCCAGGGCATGTTGAATTCCAAGCACTCAGGGGGAGTATCAAAAGGCAAAACAAAAAGAACTGTAACTGGCTTTAACTATTTAAATCAACTCATAGAAGTTCCAAAAACTTTTACAGATGGAGCTCCGGTAACTAAAGCGGACGGCATTGTTGGGAAAGTAGAATCTGCTCCTCAAGGCGGAAACTATGTTTATGTAAATAATGAAAAATACTATGTTCCAGTAGAGCAATCAGTATCCGTTAGACAAGGTCAAACGTTAGAAGCTGGAGATGCCTTATCCGACGGTATAATTAATCCAAAGGATATTGCTGAGCTTAAAGGAATTGGAGAGGCTCGCAGACACTTTGTAAAACAATTTAAATCTGCTTTACAGGAGAATGGACTGCCGGTTCATCGTAGAAATGTCGAAGTAGTTGCAAGAGGTTTGATTAATCAAGTAGAACTGACTGAGTCCGATGTGGTAGAGGGAGCATATCCAGAAGACATAGTGAGTTATGACTACCTAGCTTCAAGATATAAACCAAGACAAGGCTTTCAAACTGGAAGTCCTTCTAAATATCTAAATCATTATCTAGAAAAACCAATTTTGCACTATTCTATTGGAACTCGTATAACTCCCACTGTAGCCAAAGAGCTAAAAGAAAATGGATTCTCAGATGTGATCGTTCATAAAAATCCTCCTCCATTTAAACCAACCATGACTAGAGCTATGATGTCATTGCTCGGAGATAGAGATTGGATGGTTCAACTTGGAGGATTTAATCTTAAAAAGACCTTTTTGGATAATATACAGCGAGGATCTACCTCCCAGATACACGGCACATCCTGGATTCCAGCTTTGGCTACTGGAGAAATCTCAAAGGGTCCAAAAGGCACCTACTGATATTTTTTGCTATAATCATAATATATGGAACTTAAACTATGAAAAAAACTTTTTTAAAACTATCGGAACTCTCGGAAGAATATCGCCCTTTACTTTTAAGCGAACTCAGGCTTCAGAAACAAGCTGACTCGTCCTTCTTATCGAAGGCTTTAGAGAAAGGACAAGAATATGCTCCTGCGGTTGGATACGGCGCAGCCGGAGGCGCCTTGGCAGGAGTTCCTGTGGCCCTTCTGGCAAACGCTCTTTTTGGAAAAGACAAGAGTATGAGGGGCCATCTTCGCTCAGCACTTATGGGCAGTATTCTGGGAGGGGGAGTCGGAGCTTTAGGCGCTGGCGGCCTTCGTTACTATACCGAAGATCCTAGTGTATCCATTCCGTTGACCAGAGGACTTTCTAATATTAGCGGCGCTTCTGCGCGATTCCTCGATAGAATGGGTTTAGGTGATTTTAATAGGAAGGGCTTGACGGGTGAACTTACCCCAGAGGGCAAGTTCAAGGAGCCATTTAGGGGCTCAGACGAAACATACAACACCACTCGTACCCAAGATGTAAGTGATTTTATACGGAAAAATTTTATTGCCCCCCACTAAGGGCTGGAATGTGATCACATTCTGATACTTACGAACAACACTAGTAGTAGATTGGGACTAGTCTAAATAAGGCCCTTTCAATTTACAAAAAGGAATTAAAACATGGCTAATAGTAATCTTTTGACTGATTTAGAAAGCTATCGTAGCTTTGCAATGGCGTCTCACGTCTATCGCAACATCTCTGGCGCTAAGCGTTTCTTCGCTTATGTCGGCCCCAACGGTAAAGAACTTGAATCTGGCGCTACTGAAGTTGTAGAACTGCGTGCGAGCGACTCCTTTGGAATTCTAGAGAAGCAGGCAATTGCTCGAGATCTTGCAGCTGGCAATATTCGTTATGGCAACAATGGAGTGACCCTATATCACTTCCGTTTTGAAAAAGGCGCTACTGAACAAGCAGCAGCTGCAACCATGCCAGGTCGTGTAGTGGGCATGTTTGTTATGACTGAGGATGGCGCAGATGGCAACGAAACAATCTCTGCTACGGTTGCTGGCACGCCTATTGTTGCCGCTTCGCAAACTGCAGTTGCAAATAGCGCAACTTCAGGAAAAGCAAAAGCGGTTTCCTTGAGTACAACCGATGCGAACTTGAACACATTCCCTGGCATCATTTCTGTAGAGCTTAACAATGTAGGCCCAAATGACGCCATTACTGTTGTTGTCGCAATCGCTCACTTTGTTTGACTTTAATCCTACTTACCTGGCGGGGGAAACCCCGCCAGGTAAATTCCCTTAAGAGATAACTATGGCCAGAAAGAACATCATTAAGCTTGCAGATGACGTAACGTTTGAGCAAAACTTCTTTCAGTTGGCTTTTGCTTATATTCGTGACAAGATTCCTAATCTGCTTGACTACATGCTTGGTTTTGAGGTAGTTAACAAGAACGAGGATGGCACTCAAGCCGTTGGTCTTTTTAAGTTTGACATAAGCGGTAGAGAGCTTTTTGTACCGATCTTCTACAAGAACGGCGAGCTCAAAGGTGCTGAGTTGCTATATAATCAGAATCAGGACCAGTTTGTTCCAAATAAGGAAAACTGGGTCGATACTATTCTAAATGCAAGACCGGAAGAGCTGGGGGTTCCATCCGAGTTAAACAAAGGTGAGATCATGGCAGGCATGCAGTCTGGCATGGATTTATCTAAGATATACAACCCTACCCAAAATACTAAGTTTAGCATGGATAGAATGCAGAATTTGTCCAGTCAGTTTAACATTGACTTTAAAAAATTTCTCAAAACCGCTAATTGTAAGTTTGCTGAAATATATACCAAGACCTTGATGCACAATCCAGAACTTCATAAGGTGGCCATAGAAGCCTACGGCTCTGAACTTTATGAATGTCTAAAGGGATGTAAACAGTCTGAAACCATTGTATTAGACAACAACAAAGTTCCAGAAGTTGAAGTTATAGATGTACACGGCCCTCAGGATGTTTTGAACAGCATAACTGATTCAGAAAAACAAGAACTCATTGAAGAAGGCGTAGTTCTACGAGACAATCGTAAAAACTTGGGAAGAATTTCTTACAAAATTGAAGGGCCCATGGCTCTGAATGCTTGTAATTGTGCAGGATTGTATAGCGTTTTAATGCCTGGTGGAAGTGTCGACAAGATGGCCGTAATTCCTTCTGCAGTATCTGGTTGCTCCTACACCTCTTCAAACTGTGTGGAAAGTGTCATTATTGCAGTAGGTGAGGGCAAGTCCGACAGGGTTGAATCATCGAAGGTTTTCTCTTTGGGTGCCTCCATGCCAGGATCAGATTTCAAGGCATTTGTAGATAAGCTAAAGTCTGTTGATTCAGCAAAGACGGAAGCTCCAAGCAAAAACTACGATCTAAACAAAAAAGGAAATTTCAATGTTTTCGTAGAAGCTGACGGCAGCCAGGCTGCTGGACCATGCACTTTGGAGAATGCTGTGGTTAGCGGAGATGTGACTACGTATTCAGTGTTTGGGTTACCGTGCTGTGATAAAATTGTTGTGTCTCCTTCGTACAGACGCATGAAGATGTTTGACAGAACTTTGTACGTGCCCAAGACGGCAAAAGTACATACTTTTTCTGATAACAGGTATCGCAGCAAAATTGAACTTGGCGGAGCTAGGGATATTGATGCCAGAATTAAAGGTTTGAATGATCAGGTCAAGGTATCCAAGGATAGAATCGGATTCCGAGTTTTAATAAATGGAAAAACAGTATTCAAGGAAGCCTCGAAGAGAGATGCGTATGTTGGCTTAGTGGCTGGATTTGGAATGAGCATTTTAGAAGCCAAATCAGCACTTAAGTCTGCAGCTGCTCTTGAAGATGTAGTGCTGTATTTCGAGAAAAAGGCGCAACCATTCTTTGATCCAGGCATGGTTGCGACTCCAAATGTACCTTCGGCACCCATGGGCATAAATCCCACGTTGGGTGTTGCAGAGCAGTACCCACAAGCCGACACCGTCTCTGCTACTTCTGGTCAGCCTGGAGATGTACTTAATCAAAGAATCATGGATAGCATTACTGGAATGGGTCAAGGCCAACAAGGTCTTAACCAACAGTCTGTAGACAGAATAATGCAGGCAGCACAATCCGGGGAGCAAAACGTATTTGACGTTGCTAATATCTCCGAACTTATAAATCGTGCTGACATAGACACTCCGCTCGATCAATACATGGCAGATCTGCAAACAGCCCTTGATCGTTTAGGAAGAATATATTTCCTTATGCTATTCCATGGAGATAAGTTCTCTGAGCGCTTTAGCCAGGAAGATTTGCCAAGCATGGAAGAGTCTGTTAGAAATACTTTCCTTAATCTTGGGGAACTAATCCTTAAGCTTAAGGAACGCAAGATCGAAGCAGACTCAGGTTCTGCAGTTGAAACCGATCTTAATCAGTTAGTGTAATGCGCAAAGCCAAAGTATCTTTATCTGACAAATCTCCAGCACCTCGTAGACTGAAAAGTCCCGACTGGAGGTATAATTACGTTATAAAACTTTTAGATGAGTGGCGAGAACCTCGTAAAGACGATGATAAGTATGTAAAAGAGCTGTATCAATTACTGAAGACGATCAGGCAAGACCCAGTTGATATAGTAGAAGTTTATAAAGATGCCAACCCGGATATTGCCGATGCCTTGACGCTGTATGAAAATGGTCCTTCGTACAGATTGGACGTAGATACCAGAATATTAGCGTCCTACTCGTATAAAGAAATTGCAGATATTGTAGGACATAACGAAACAGTAATTAAATACTATATCATGTGTTTTTTTGACGTGTTAGATAGCCTTACCAATTATGGCTATCTAAATCGCTGGGTCATAGAGCCTGTAATGCGTTCTGCCCCATTTAGCACTGAAGCTTTTTGGAAAAGAGTTGCTATATTTGGTGGCAAAGAAATGATTAAATCAATAGAAAAATGCTCTCAGCACCAAATGCAGAAATTATTTGAAACTCTTTTTGACAATTTAGTACTATCAAAAGGTATACAGGCTGCAAATGGAATTGTTCCAAATACTAGAAATGCCACTGAGCTCATAGGATTAGCCAAAGATAACATTAACGAACGCAAGAAAATTGAAGCTATTTTTGGGGGAGTCAAGGAGGACGATGCCTTTACTTCCCAAATTGTTAGCGTTATGTTAAAATCATTTACCTTTGGAATAATGAATCAAGGATCCATGCCTGCAGATCCATTACGATCTGGAAATTACACAAATTCAGATATAGACAAATTACACTCTGATAATCCACCTCGCTTTATAGAAAACCAAAATATCGGTAGAATAGAAGAACAATGACCGAATTAAAGCATATAACTCCTGAAAACAAAGAGCGCCTAGTTAATCTAATTAACAAGACTGCGTCTTTTGTTAACAGTGGAATGACTCCAACAGATGCTTTGGTTAAAGCTGCATCTAACGATGAATATCCTCCAGAATTTATAATGAGGGCTGCAGAGGCATACAACGGTGCAGCACATCTGGCATATTTTAAATCAGCTTCAATTGAGGATAGAGGAAACTCTTTCTTATTGGCTGATGGCGGAAAAGCTCTGGAGCAGATTCTTAATTCTGTAGACGCTAAAAATAAAGTTGCTGAAAGTGTGCCACTTGCATACGTATCCGAATCTCAAAATTTCTTTGACTCTCAGCCTATCGATGATAGTTTTTTGATGTCCTCAAAGGCTGCCTCTAATAAGCTTACATCTTTTAATGAGTTGCAGAAGGCTGCGACTGTATTAAGCAAAAATGAAAAGCTATCTATCGAGATTCTGAGAAACAGATACAATGAGGCCTGTGAAGGACTTGCAAATAGCATCAAGTACTTTAAGGAAAAGGTAGCAGGGGTATCGTCCTACAGAAAAACTCACTGGGCGAGAGAGACAATCGAAAAACACGGTAAAGATATTATTGACGTAGTTAGCTTGGCTACTGGAGTTACCGGCAAGGATTGCGAGAAGCTTGCCGAAGATAGAGTAGGATATTTTTCTTTAGGTATTGAAGAGTTAAACTCTCTTGACAATATAGTTAAAAACTATAATCAAACGGCACTGTTAAATTCCAAACTTGCACAAGCCGAGCACGATGCATATGTTAATAATTTAGAAAGAACTAGTTTGTTGAATAGTGCTGTAGGGATCAGAAAAAAAGCAGCATTGCCTATAAATCCAGAAGAAGCTGTAGGTAAGCTGGTCCCCGGATCAGAACAGACCAGGGAGGATATACAGCGTGGAGCTCTTGACAATCTGGCAGATCCAGACTTTGTAGATCAAATTACTCGCATCGATAATGCTCTAAATATCCACAAGCTGATGAAGACGGATCCAATCGTTGGCGGACATTCTCCAAAGGAGATCGAAGAAGCCCTTGGCGAGATATACTCTATAGCACCAATTGCTTCAAAACAAACTCCTTTGCTTAGATCTATGCTTCGTCGTAGACTCGAGGCCGGAGATCAGATAGACGACTTCTCTTTGAATCAAATGCTAGCAATGGAAGAAAAGATGAGAGACCAGCGTAGAGAATATGCTGTTGTTCCAAGACTTACGGGTCTTGATAACCCACAAAGGACTGTAAGATGACTGATATTAATTCATTACTAATTAAGTTTGCTTCAGCAAGATCAAAAATTGCAGGTCCGTACCCAGTTTCAGCCGGAGATGCTAATAACGACGGCCTTTATGATGAAGGCGCCAGGGAGCGCATTCCCATCGGTGAGATGAGCGCTAGAAACCTTTTGCCTTTTGGTATCCCAGCAGGGAATCAAGAGGGGTTTAATCTTGGGGAAATCCTAGGATTAGGTGGATTGGGATATCTTGGTAGTAAATTTCTTAGAGAAAGGTTTACTCCTGGCGGTTTATTTAGAAGAGACAGCTATAATCCACGTGAGGCTCAAAATATTGCTAATTTAAAGCCAGGTCCTGCTCAAAGTCTAATGGCCAGATATTTAAGCGGTCCTGCTGCAGGCATATCAGTTACTCCTACTACGCCTGGTGGAACTGTTCGAGAATTCCCTTTAACTATAGAGGGAAAAAATGTCCCAGTAACTGCAGATGCCAGAGCAGCGGAGCTCATGAGGCCACCGCCACCACGACGACGTGGAGATTCCCCGGGTAACCCGGTTCGAACTCCAGGACTACCTGGCGGTGGAGGAATTACTCCAAGCACTCCACGTAGAAGATTCTTTGGCGTAAATGCACCAGGAGCAAAAGTAGAGATGGCTCTTCCCCCAAAGGCATTTGAGGGCACCATGGGCGCTCTTTCTCGTGTTGGCGGAGCACTGTCTGATAGTAGAATGCCGTCTCCTGCAATTCGACCAAGAACATTTCTTGGAGGTTTGAGAACTGTACTGCCTAGCAGATTGGGCGGAGTGCGTGGAGGCAGCTCCGGTCCGTTGGGACTGATCGCAGGACTTGCGCTTCCTGCGGCCTATAACGCATTTATGTCTAAACCGGAAAACTTCGATCCTTTATCATCTCAGCAAAATCTAAGCGGACAGCCCATAATTCCTAAATAACATAGTATAAAACAAGTTATGTTTATCAAAGCATTTAGTCCTGATCACTTTAATCTAGGTAGTGACGCCCCGTTTGAGATTCTTAGATTTTCCTCAAAGGGTCTTGACTCTGGTCAGGAGAAGCGCGCTAATATGTTTTCCAAGTTGATTGAAGGATATGTTCCCTCAAAAGACAAGACGGCAGTTCACACGATAGCCATGACTTCTTCAGAGAAATTTGGATTTAATAGAAATGGCGACGGCTGGAAACGTGCTAATCTAATAAGAGACCATCCCACTTTTATTTCTCATGCAAAGGTGTTTCGCCACCACAAGAATACTCCATTAGATTCCTCTTTTGGAGTTATTAAAGCTGCTACATTCAACGACGACATGGACAGAGTTGAATTGTTAATGGAGCTGGACAACTCTAAGTGCGCCGAAGAACTGTCTTTGCTTGAGAGAAATGGTAGCTATCCTGTTTCCATGGCTTGCAAGATTTCACATGACGTATGCTCCATATGCTCAAATAAAGCAAAAACTCCAAAAGAGTATTGTTGGCATGTGAAAGAAGCGCTTGGCAAGATTATGGATGATGGTAAGATTGTTGGAGTCGACAACCCTCAATCCATATTTTTTGACATATCTAGAGTTATTCGCCCAGCCGATAGAGTCGCTTATACTTTAAAGAAAGCCTCTACCGGTATCAGCGGAGGAGCCGCTCTTGCAGAAGAGCTAGGATATTCTTTAAATACTTTAGACACAATAGAATCTACTTTGACCTGCAACTATAAGTCTGCAGAGAAAAAAAGAAAAATATTAGAAAAAATATCAAAAATGGAAAAAAGAATTGATGGCATTGCTCAACCAGCTGTCATTGATTCTCAAGAGGAGGTAGAGGAGGCTGTAAAAAAGCTTTCTTCTTTTATTCCGATCTATATGGACTCGGTGATGAGAGGGCTTAGCGATAATGGTATTGTCCTACGTCCATCTGAGTTTTATACCCTTATGACTGGAAATTCTTTGGGACCTACCCAAGCAATAAATTTTAATAAATCTGCAGTTGCCGAAGGAATAAGCCAATTTTCTTCAGAGGATCTGATTTTTAGTTCATTATATGAGCCGGCAAGCATGAAGATATCTGGCAAGATTGCAAATTTATGTGATGCTATCAGGCCCTATCGTAGTGTAACTATTCCATTAATGGGTAGAATTATTGGTACACAAATTAGAAAATCAAATCCAATTAAGCTATCTTCTGATTTAGATTCATGTTGGTCTAAAGAATATGTTCGATATCAGCTTGAAACATATAAGTCCATCAAGGCCGCATCTTCCGCAGGCGACATTGATGATTTAGTCTTTTGCGGAATTTGCCAAAATACTGTAGAATAACTACCACACGAAAAGGACACCACTAATATGGCCACCAGTTTTGAACACCGAGCACTAGTTGAACAACTTCGTGCACTTACTCAGAAGCGCGCCGAAAATCCTGGCGAGCAAATTTTAAATACTTCTCATCCCAGTGGAAGCAATTCAGCTGCTGATGATCACACTCGTCCAGCCGTTGTAGGTCATCGCTATTCTGAAAATACTTCTGATAACAAAGCGATGTATCCTGCCGGTACCGACAGTGACACCAAGCTTGAAGCTGGTAGTCAGCAGAAGGACCCAGGCCACAACAAGGGCCTACACCCACGTCCATCGGGCGAGGCTCCTGAGGTTGAGCGTAAGTATAATTTAAACGAGCATAACGATCCGGGCTCTTCTCATCCAAGTGGCAAGGCTGCGCAAGAATTTATTTCCGAAGCAAAAACTCTTGCTGCAGAGTTGCGCAATCTGATCAAAGCTTCTGCTTCTGGCTCAGGGGCTGATACCTATGTCACCGGTAATCCTCCAGAGGAGGCTACCAACAGTAATGATGCTAATGCTAAGGGAACTGAGGCTTATCCTCAGAATGAAGAAAACGATGGAAACATTGCTTTATCTAAGGAGCAAGGTAAAGATGCGGCTGCCGGTCTAGCCGATATCAGAGCTCGTGCGACTGCTGAGTACGTCGAGACATGTAATTCTCTGAAAGCATCTGCTGCACTTGATGCAGAATCGTTTATTCAAACTATCACTGCTGTTATGGATAAGTTTGCGGCCCCCCATGTCCTACCTGCGATCGAGCAGCATCAGAAAGCTGCAGCTGTCGCCCAAATAGACGACCTAGCTTCTAAGATTGCAATGTACGATCTTCTTGCAGAAGCTGACAGTATGCCAAAGTTTGCTGAAATGATGGAAGGCAAGAAGAAGGACAACAAGAAGCCTGATGCTGACGGCGACGGCGTTCCTGATTGGGCAGATAAAAAAGAAGGCCCAGATGCGGAAAAGAAGGAAGCTGCAAAGTTGGCAACTCTTCTCAAAAAGGTCGCAGAGATGTATGTTTCTGAAGATGCCTCCAACGACGACTCTGATGACAGCTCGGAAAAATCAAAGGATAAGCCTAAGCCTGCAAATACACAAGAAAAGAAAGAGGCCTCCCGTAAAGGGGGTACCTTTCGAAAGCGCTCCGAAGAAGAAGAAGAGATGATGGAGGACGAGGAGGGCGAAGATTCGCCCTCTGAAGAAGAGGTCTCCGATGACGAGGAGGCTGCAGCAGAAGAGGTCCTTGCAAACATGGCCTCAATGCCAAGTGGTGGTGGAGCGCCAGACGAAATGGCTAAGATGATGGATCCCGGGGCAATGGCAGAGGGCGCGGAACAAGCTCCTCTTTCACCAGAGGAGGAGGCTGCTCTTATGGCACTCATGCAGCAGGAAGGAATGAAGGAGTCTGATGTAAAGGCATTTGCCACTACATCTGCCCTCATCGCTTCTGGCAAATTGGATACCAATAAGCTGTCTCAGGCTCAAGTCGCTTACCTTCAATCTTGCGATGGTGCAGTAAAGCGCGCTGGAGCTAAGTTCCAGACTCTTCGCTCTGCCAGTCGTCTACGTAATGAAATTAAATCAATTTACAAAGGAATCCAGTCGTGAAAAATATCAACCTTCCAGTAAGGGCAATTGAAAAACTTGCCTCTTTTATGGAGCGAGTTCCTCAGGTGGTTGCTGCCATTTCGAACGAAACTCCAAATTCGCAATATGCGGCCGCTGCTAATGTTTCTGTTTATCGTAAAGAAGCAGAAGCTTGTACCGCAGATCTCGTCAAGCACGCTGGTTTAGATCCAGCTCGTCAATCTGAATTCATGAATTTCATCATGACCCCAGAGGGCTCGCTCAAGACCATCGGCTCCCTTACTAGCAAAATCGCTAGCCTTCAGACAGAAGTTGCCCAGGCTCGTAATCTTGCAGTAGGCGGTCCTTCTTCTGTAACAGCAAAAGCTGCAGGTAGCTCTGTATCTCAGGCCGCAAATGTCTGGTGCGAAGCTCTCCTCGGCTAATTGAAAGTAATATATATTTACACTAAACTATAGCAAGTCTAAAACTTGGAGATAAAAAATGGCTTACAAAACTCTTACTCAAATGACAAAGAATATGCTCGAACCAGTCCGTGGATGGTGGGACGAGCGTCAACTCTCACGCGTTTGCCCCATCCACAATGGCGATACCTCCACGATCACTGCACTTGATGCCGTAGTCGCAGGTGCCGTCGGCCACCTCAATTCCAACAACGAGTTTGTTCTCGGCGGCGGCGTAAAGCACAAGATGCCACTATTTGCTCGTGGCGGCGGCGCTGATAATGACGCTGTTCGCTTCGAAGGCAACCTAGCTAGTCAGCGTGCAACTGCCACTCAGGGCACCGCTGCTCAGGCTGGCCCATCTGCCACGGTCTTCCGTGAAGTTGGAATTTCCTGCCTTGTCGGTACTGGCGCTTATGAGCTCGGCACCACCGAGTATGCCGGCTCTGTAGCTGCTGGCGATCTTCTCATGGCTAGCACCACATCCGTAGGAAAGATTGCAACGTTTGCTCCTAGCACTTCAGGTGCTGCAAACTCTCTTTACACCGCCACTACCTCCGCCGCTGCCCCCATCAACAATAACCAGGTCGTCGGGATTGCAACGTCTGCTGCTGGCGTAAAGAATCAGTACGGCGTAGCAATGCTTTACTTCTACGTTAACTGGTGGCCAGCACTCTAATTTAAAACTTATAAAGAAACTAAACTAAACAGGAGTAATACAGATGGCATTAGAACATCTCACAGATATGGAAAAAAGAGCGAACCAAGTTGTTCGTCAGCACCTTGATCAAATGGAGTTTAACCCCGAGTCCACCATCAAGGTCTCTCGGGCTACTTCAGACTACATCCGCATGAAGCTGCGTGAAGAGGGTTTCCTTCGTAAGATCCTTCCAGCACAGACAATTACCGGAGATGATCTCACCAAGCAAGTTTCCACCGACAAACCCTCCAAGGTTGTCGAACTAGAGCCAGATTCGCCTGGCGCTATGTCGATCCCCTTCGGCGAGTTTCCAAGCAGCACTTATATCTACGGTAAGCGTTGGCTCGTAACCTTTAGCCGCATTGCTACTCCAATGTTCAGTAAGGACGTTGCAGAGCTGCACGACTATGATCTCGACATTCGTCAGGTCATTAGCGATAATGCGCTCAAGGATCTACAGGCTGAGGAGGACGGCAAGTTCATTCAGACGATCAACTCGCTCCTCTCCAATGACACCATGAATTCTGAGCAGAATCTGCCCTACGGCCCAGGTGGTGCAAACATTAAACTTTGGAGGAATCTCTCTGGCGGTCTCACTCGTGAGAACGTCGTTGAAGCCAAGAAGCTAATGATGGCTGCAAATGCTCGCCTTCGTCCTCAGACTGCCCTTGTCAACCAGAAGACTGCTCTTGAGTTCGAGAAGTGGACTCGTGAAGAGGTCGGCGGCGATATGGCGCAAGGTATCCTTGTTAACGGTTGGGCCAGCGAAGCCAACAAGTGGTGTGCCCTTAACTGGATCACCACCATCAAGGACGATCTCATCAAGGACAACAGCATGTTCCTTTTTGCCGCACCAGAGTTCCTTGGCCGCCTTTATTTCCTTGAGGACACCACAATGTTCGTCAAGCGTGAAGGCCCAATGCTCAGCTGGTACGCATATGAAATGCTCGGCGGCGGCATTGCCAACGTTGCAGCATGCAGCAGAGTTGACTTTACATAATTTAAAGATAGGATGCGCCTACTGGGGGAGAAATCCCCCAGTAGGAATTTAATAAGATACAACTATGGTTTCAGACGGCCCAACAGATCCTTCTTCTCCAGAATTCATCGAGCAGATGTACAAGCACCTGGTCTCCATTGGTGCAGATAAGCACGATCCAGAGGGCTTCAAGAAAGACTACGAAAAGGCTTTAGCAGAGGCTAAGGCAAAACACTCCAAAAAGGAATCCCCTATGTCAGACACTGATAACTCTGAAGCAAAAAAGATCGCAGCTCTTCAGGCACTTATTGCCACCAACTACATTCCAGAATTTGTAAAGACTTGTTTCGACAGTGGCCTTGAGTTTGAATCTGAGTCAGACTTAGCTCACGCCTTACAAATCAACGGTAAGTTTGCTGCACTTGTCTCTTCTGGTGTATCTGTTGATGCCTTGATTGACACCATTGTCTCCAACCTGAATGTCAAGCATGCTAGCGAAGGCCAGATTAAGTTGTCCTTAGCCAGCATTAATCATGCCTTAGATTCTGGCCTAGAGTCTGCCGGCGTCCCTGTTGATTCAATGAATAAGGCGGCAGCGGCAGATATAACAAACGATGTATCTGATGAGGAGCTCCTTACGTTTCTTAACGCTGTCAGCTAATTAAGCTGAAAACAAGGAGCGCGGCTGTGAACTTCTACCAAGCGCCTGTAGCCAGAAGAATAGCACTTACTACCAAAACTGAGCAAAGCAACACTTTTGTCACTCCATTGGCACCAGGCAGCCTTGGTACCTTTGCTCTTCCTGGCTTTGGACATGGCCTAAATGTAACTCTATTTCTAGAGACGCCAGGATGGGCTACAGCGGCAAGTAAAATCAATGTTAGAGGACATGCTCTGGCCACGACCACCGGCAGCTGTGTAGCTGCTCCTAACGTTTGTTTGTCGGATGCAGATAGTTATCTCTTTTTAAGAGGTAATAATGTATATGCAAATAACTCTACTCCTGCAAACGGATCGCATATAGTTTATTGTGCCCAGTTGGATATAAACTCAGTTGGATCTACTAGAAGTGCGGCTGAAAACGATTACTGGGTACGACCTGGGGATACGTTTACATTTACCAATCCGTTCACTGGCACAGTTGGATCCAATATAGGTACCGACGGAACAAGAAATGCGCCTTTAATTACTTCGGTTAGGCATAAAAGTGGATCAAGGTCTCTTTTAATTGAATTTACCGTACCTATTAACACTACTATTAATGTGAATGGGTATGCTGGAGGCGACTACAGTGCTTGGAAAGGAAGAGACCTAATATTTTTTGAAGGTCCCACCCCCGGCGAAGCCGTCGCTTCAAAAGGACTGTCTTACCACAGATTGACTTTGAACGTTACAGATCCTTCTGGTGCGTGGACTGGCACTCTATCTAATGCAACTAACCTTACCTATACTGCAGCAAACAGACCAGGACTGATTCCTGTAGGCACTGCGCCACTATCTGCAGATATGGTAGATCCCAGCAAGATGATTGTTTGTAACTCTGCATCTTTAGCGGCAAACGGGAGACTCCATATGGGACTTACCGGACTAGCTACATTACATAATGATTATGCTTTTGAGCATATTTCTGACTTTAGTCAAGGTAGCGTTCCTTATAGATGTATTTCTTTTAGCGCTGCCAGTTCGTGGATTATAGAAGCACTAGTAAACCCGCTGCATTAATAAAGTAAAATCTTGCAGCATGGTATAATTAGGCGTACCGATGACTGCAGGAAACGCAAGTAACACTGTATTTACAGCAATTCCTGTAGGAGAGGATTTTTACATGTCCTTTTCTACAGAACGCTTTTTTCATAATATAATTCCAGCCGATATTTCAAATATTGTTTTTAAACTTTATGATGCAAGGACAATTGGAAGTATAGGTAATCCAAATCCAAATGCTATTATAGAGACAGTAGATAGATCCCAAAACTCCAATAGATTTACAGTAGGAGATAAGTCCATATCTGTACTAGTGCTGTCTTCGACGCTAGACACTTGGGAACAGACTAAGACGTCTGATAATCAGGCAAAGTTTCGAGGTGAACTTTATGGCTTTGCAGAGCTTGCAGTAATTGGTGAGGAGGCGGGAGACTTCATAAGACTTATACCTACTCCTATTTCTTTAAAAGTAAGATTCAATGCATCTTTGATTCTAGAGGAAGTGTGGTGGGATGGATACATAAACTCAGGAGACGTACAGCTCTGTTCGTGCAAGTTTGCAGTACTGCCCTCACCAATTTTGAACTAATATTATGCCGTATCCAAGCATACAAAATAATATAATCCTTGGACCTGTAGCTGTAGTCGTTGGAGCTAACAGGCATAAGATTCCAGCAAGTCCGTATAGGTCCAAGTCAAACTACCTGCCCGTGGATATGGTCCCAGAATCTGGAGCCGCCTTTTTTGCGACTCAAGTATTCACGCCAGATAATAATCCATTGAATATAGTGGATATGAAGTTAAAGTACGTAGTCAGGGATTCCCTGTTTAGCGAATCGTACACAGAAATAGACTGCACTGTCACAAAATCGGACTACGGGCTTATAGAGGTCTACATACCTTCGAACATAATGAGCAAGCCGGGGCTTCATCTTGCCTCAATACAGATTTACAATCTGGATGGAAAGCTCATATATCAATGTCCAAGATACCTCGAGATCACTCCTACAGTAACTTCTACAAATCGTCCAGTCACAGTCGCGGAAGTCAGATTTGCCTTGAGAGATTTTCCAGAACTTAACAGTCTATTGAACGATGTGGAATTTTCCGATAATGAGATCGCACACTGTATAACCAAACCGGTAGAGACTTGGAATTCTATGTTGCCTGATGTAGGACAATATGACATACATAATTTTCCTTGGCGACAAGTGCATATAAATGCTACTATAGGTGAATTACTAAAAATAGCCGGTTACAATTACATGAGAAATCAGTTGCCATATAGTTCTGGCGGATTAACCGTAGATGATAAAAATAAAGGTCCGAGTTACATACAGCTTGCAGAGCAGGAGTCTCAAAAATTTAAAATGTTTTGCCAAGAGCGTAAGTTTGAGGCCAATTTCATGGGCGGATTTATATGGTTACCTGGTCCGTACAATAGGGTGTGATTGTGGGAGAACCGTTTAAGGACATACTTATATTTTATGATGGACTAGGTAATACTAATGTATCCTGGGTATTAGATAGTCGATTCGATGATCCTTTTCCCCATGTGTTTGCTTTGGAGTTTTGTGCCAATGAAGCAGGATTTGAGGCAAACGAATATTTGACAATAGCAGAAGGCAATAACGTTGTTCAACTCTCAGATTCAGTGTTTAGAACTGCCGGAATGACCAATACCGCATTCTATAGAGTGCGTCTCACCACTTCTGCTGGAAAATATTACTCTCCAATAAAAGGACTAGGTGGAAATGTCGACAGATCTCATATTGGATTATTGCGAGAATTACTAAGAAAAGAAGCCATATTATTCAGAAAGGACAGAGGGGGAGTTCATGGATACTTATTTAAAAAGCGATACTATGGTCCAAGATGCACTTGCCACGATAAAAATACAGGGACGCTGGTTACTAATACCTGTATAAAGTGCGTAGGCACTGGGTTTATAGATGGATTTTTTCCAGGAATGCCATTTCCCATACTGATAGAAAGCCAAGAAACAAGAAATTCTCAAATAACCAATGTAGGAAATGTTGACATAAGGCAACTCAGCGTTCGATGTTTTGCAAATCCGGTAGCTGATGCCAGCGATCTATGGATGGAGGCGGATACTGGAAAGGTATATCAGATCGCAAACTGCACGATAGTTGCAAGACTCTCGTATCAGCCAATTGCCGCAAAGATGGAGATGCGGGAGCTTCCTCTTGTTGATGCAGTCTCACTGCTATTATCTACGACCAAGGATAAGAATAATGTGGTAAGCGGCTCTTTTGTATCCTCACTTAAACCACATGGAATATAAATAATCTTAATTTTTTAATTAAACAAGATAATTACCGGAGCAAACGATACTCTAACTGTTGATTTAATTGCACTAGACATAGCCTCAAATGTATTTTCAATATTAGTGCGGTATAAGTTGGCATAGTTTGCAAATATTATTAGACTTGTTGACATAAAGAATATAGATTTTAGGAACGCAATATGGCCAACACTATTCGTATTAAACGTCGCTCATCAGACGCAACTGCACCGACCACAGCTCAGGCAGTAAATGGCGAGCTGGCATTTAATGAAAGCAATGATATTCTTTATTACGGTGAAGGCGGCGATGCTAGTGCTTCAAACTCCGTAATCAAGATCGGTGGCTCTGGTGCATTCATCACCACAGATACCACGCAAAACTCCAGTGTTATTACTGGAACAAAGACCTTCACTACAAGTACCTTTAAACTTACAGGCGGAAGCAGTGGGCAAGCCTTAACCACTGATGGCAGTGGCAATTTATCTTTTAGCCTTATTCCAGTAAATAAAGCCGGCGATAGCATGACCGGTTTATTGACTTTGAGTGCCAATCCTAGCTCTGAAATGCATGCGGCAACAAAACAATATGTAGATAGCGTTGCATCTGGTCTCGATGTTAAAGCTAGTTGTCGTGCCGCTAGCACAGCGAATCTAGCTGTTACATATTCAGCTACTGGTGGATCCTCTGGTAGAGGTGAGATAACGGGAGCCCCCAATAGCTTGGATGGAGTGGCTCTTGCTGCTAATGATAGAGTTCTTTTGAAGAATCAGACTGCCGGTGCTCAGAATGGTATTTGGGTAGTCAGCACTCTAGGAACCGGATCAAACGGTATTTGGTACCGTGCAAGTGATTTTGATTCTGATAGCAAGGTAACTCCGGGGGCCTATGTTTATATTGAAGAAGGGTTAGCAACTGAGTACGGTTATAACAACGCTCAGGCTGCATTTGTTCTTACTACAGCCGCTCCTATTGTAATCGGTGGAACATCCGGCACTGCCTTGACCTTTGTGCAGTTTTCTGGAGTAGGGCAAATTACGGCTGGAGCAGGCCTTGTAAAGACTGGAAATACTATAGAAGTCGGCTCTTTCGGTAGCGGAAGTCTCACCATAGGCGCGGATTCAATAAATCTTACCAGCGGAATTGCCACCACAGGAACTTATAGATCAGTGACTGTAGATACCTATGGTCGTGTAACGGGAGGTACTGCTCCAACTACTCTTTCCGGTTATGGCATTTCAGATACGTCAGCAAATCTTGCTCTAGCAATAACCGATTTAACAGATAACTTAGTTACTATAGCAACCGAACAAAGCATTACCGGTAACAAAACATTTGACGGACTCGTAACAGCTAATGCTGGAATAGAGGCACTTAATCTTACTTTGCAACCAGGTACCGAGGATGCAGGCCCATTATATTTTAATTCAGGTGATTTATTAATAAACCAAGCAGTAAACAACATGAATGCAGGTCAAGCTGCAATAGAGTTTAATGAAAATCGCTTGTATGCGTCGAATGTTAATAACAAACGAGCTTTAATACCAACAGAACATTTTGCCGTAATTACTACAACAAGAAGCATTAACAGCAGTAACGCTTTTCAGAATGTATTTGATAGTACTAATGCTATAATCACACTCGCACCAAGTACAACATATACCTTTGAAGGACTTTATCGAATTGCTAGTGGTACTGTGTCGCACACTACCCAAGTAATATTTAGTGAGGTAGGTTTTGGTGGAACGGCGGGAACGTGGTATTGGTTTGCACTTACTCACGGTGGAACAGCGGGTAATACTACCCGCACTCAAGATACTGTACATTTTACAACCGCTGCGGGTGGTGCTGTAAATGCTACTTCCACCAATGCCTTAATAACCGTTTTGTTCCGTGGTGTAGTTACAACACCCAGTGATTACAACTCAACAGTAACTCCACAAATTAGATTTAATATAGCACCCGGTGGAACAAATCAAATCGGCATAGGAACTTTCATAAAATTCTCTCCAATTGGAACTAATACGGTTCAATCGGTCGGACCATGGAGCTAAAAGGTAATTATTTTATTAATAATCAATTACTCTTATCAAGATGTGATAAATCTATTGACAGATCTGAAAGTAACAAAATATGAAATCATAGAAAACGACAACTATGACAGAGAAGAGTATTTTGTTGTAATCCACCGAAAAGTAGGACAATCTTGAATAACCACAATATCAAAGGTCTTTATGAAATTTATAAGGAGCCTGGCAGTAACGGCTATGGCAAAGATCTAGCTAAAAAAAGATTTGAAATACTAAGAGGGCATTCCTTTCATTCCGTGTTAGATGTAGGATCTGGTCCTTGTTACTTACATGAGTGGTTGAAGGAAAATAAGCCAAACGTCTTATATGAAGCCGTCGATATTCGACCTGAAGCTTTGAAGCTGTGTAATTGTTGTACTTATGAAAAGATTCCTCAAAACAAAAAATACGACTTGGTGTGTCTTTTTGGAACAATTACTTACAATATTGGTGGAGACGAGCTTAAGAATAAAGTTATCTTAAAGACTCTATTACAGGCTTCAAAAAAAGTCTGTAATTCTATTTTAATATTTACAGTATTCAAGCAAAAAGTAAAATCTGAATTATCATCATTTATGCAAGATAAATTTGTTAACTTCGCAGAGGTAGAGTTAAGAAATTTATTAACTGATTTAGGTATAATTAAGTTTGATATTGCTGAGTACGATGGTTTAGACAGATACGAGTATTTTGTTACATGTAAAATAGCTTGATTATTTCTTTCTATCAAGATATACTTTAACTACTATGGAGCTAAACACTACAGAGATTGATAAGCCCTTAGAGCTAAGCTCAGAAGAGCCTCTGTATTGTCAATTTCCGAATAGATTAGCAGTAACTGGAATCATACTAGACTGCCTGCGTCAATTATTTTTAAATTCAAACAATTTAACGCATCCCTTAATTAAAGATTTCTTTTGGGCGGCAGATCAAACCCCCAATGCGCTTAAAGCTCCATTTCAGCTAATAATTGAAGATTCATTTTTCTTTGATGTGCAAAAGACCGGCATACGTCCAGCTATAATTGTAAAAGCTGGAACATGGCAAGAGTCTAAGCTTGTAATTGGCGATAATGGAATGAATGGAGAGACGTATTACAAAAAAATAACCGGATCTCACGCCATTCAAATTATAGCAAAAAGTATATCTCAGGCTGAGCTTATTGCAAGAGAAGTTCATGGCTATTTGAGCCACTTTGGCCCAATCCTGAGAGAATGGATAGATTTTTCAAAATGGGAGGTCCCAAACATAGGGGAGCCGACCGAACTTGAAGAGCAGGCGGAAAATGTGGTAATTCCTATTACATTAAACTATGAAATCGTATATTCCTGGGAACTTCACCCGGAAACCTCTCGTTTGCTGAGAAATATAGCACTAAATGCTATAATAACCAACACAAATACCAATACCTAATTAGGAGCATGACCGAACTATGGCCAGCCCAAAACCAGCCGTAATTGTTAGAAGAGAATTTGAAGCCACCCCTGACGTCGTAGCACAACAGCTTCGTGCGTGTATTGTAGGACCCTCTTGCCAATTGGTAAGATTCAAGGAGTCTTCAGAAAAGAATAAAGGCTTTATTGCTGCCTTCAACTCAGATCCAAGTACAGGCAACGGAGATTTAAAAGCGTTGATGTCAGCGGATGCGAGTTACTCTATTCCCAATCTGCAGTCTACCTCGTTCCTGGATCTCAGCTATACTAAGGTATTTGCTGAAGATGCACTTTTAACTTATGCACATATTGCAAGCGATGCGGCGGCGGGTTTTTCGGTGACGGCAAACGCAAATTCAATAGCATTGGAAAACGCTTCGTGGAAGGGCGCAGGCAGATATAGTGCACTTGTTCAAGATGTTGCTGTAGGAGATATTATTCAGTTCTATACATCTGCCGGGCTTCAGCATACCTCTACTGTATCTGGATTCACAGCTGCTGCTGGATCAAGCTCTTCGATTGGAACAATTGGAGTCAATTCTGCTCCAACAAACTCTGCAGCAACTACTGTTGTTAGCCCCGCTACTATTTCAATTGGAGGGGCGACCGTAACGATAAGTACAACCAATTATCTTGGAGGCACAGCTAATCCCACTAGTGCTCAGTACGCAGCCGATCCAAGAATCGTTGGAAAGCTCTCAACTCAATATACAGTAACTATCACCGGACATAGCAGCACCGGCGTAAGCTACACCGTTGTTTCCGATACAGGGCTTGACAACTTAGTTGCATTAGATAAGCCTGGATCGGGAGGCGCCGCAGTTTCGTTTCCGAGTGGAGCGACTATCCAATTAGGTTTTAGTAGCCTTCCCCCAGTGGGCTCTCAAACTACGTTTACAATTACTCCTCTTCACACACGACAAACAATAGCTACAGCTGGCTCTAGCTTTATCGTTGGGGGATCTATCTCTGCTACAGCGCCATCGACTACCTATATCATCACTTGCACTAAGGGGGGCAGCTTAAAGAACTCCACCGCCAATAATCCAGGAGTTACCTTCAAGGTATTTACCAATAACGGAGCTGATAGTCCCGGCAATTTCACACTTACTGGAGCAGCTAGCCAATCAGTAAGTATTGGAAACTACGGCCTTACGTTGACAAGCAGCGGCACAGCAGCGATTAGTGTTTACGCTAATGGCTTTGTAAAGGGCGACACCTTTAGCATAACGCTGAATCCCGCATCTTCTGGAAACATAAAGACTCTAGTCTTTGCAGATGCGGCCCCAGCAACAATTGCGGAGAATACGGCGAATAGAGTGCGTTTGTCCAAAAAGAAGACAGTGGAAATTCCTGCAGAATCTGGAGTCGTCAACTGGACCATTACTGATCCAACTTCTGCGGCAGATGCCAAGATTAAGTTGGAAAATATAATGACTATGCGTGACTCCTCCGTAAATGCAGGAGGTACGGAAATAAACATCACGGCAGGAAAGTTTTATATTCAGTATCGTGCTTTCCAGGCTATTCCAAGAGAGGTTGGATCGGTAAATACCCTATCCGACATTACCACTCAGCTGGGGACCATTGATCCAGATAACTTTCTGGCCTACGGTGTATTCAAAGCTTTCTCAAATGCTAACGGAGCCACTGTTCACTTTATCCCAACTGTCTCTCCCTCTTTAGGTGGCAGTAGAGGATTCGCTGATGCGCTATCTTTGGCGAAGGGCAACAGAAACTGCTACAGCCTTGTTCCCCTGTCGTCCGACAGTAACGTATGGGATGCCTTTGTAGCTCATGCAAAGGACGAGTCCGCCCCTGAAGTTGGAAGATTCCGCATTGTATGGATTGCCCCTGAAATCGACCAGCATAACAAGATTCTTGACAAGGATTCTTCAAACAACGATATCTTGGTGACTTCTGGCTCTTCTTCATACTCTAGCGGAAAATGGCAAATTGATACCGCTCAGTCCACTAAGTTTACAGAAAATGTTCAGGCTGGCGACTGGGTCAGAATTATAACCGGTTTAACTTCTCAGGGACAGGAGACATTTAAAGAATACAAAGTATTTGCAGTGCTGGATAACAACAGCTTAGTTATTGATGTAGGTAGCGAGACATTGAGTTGGACTAATCAAAAGATTGAAATTTTCCGAGATCTAAGTGCAGCTGCTTTGGCAACTAAATACATTCAAGTCGCTGGGGGTTTCAGCTCTGAGCGCGTATTTGCAGTTGTTCCAGATCGTGGAGTTAACGGTCTTAGAGTTGGCGGCCTTTCTGTAAAGAATTGGAATATTGCTTGCGCCTTTGCAGGTCTTCGTTCCGGCTCCCGCCCTCAGCAGCCATTATCTAATGTTGAATTACTCGGATTTGATGGGGTTAATATTTCCACACCTGTATTTGATGAGGCAGAACTCAACATTCTTCGTGATGGCGGAGCCTGGGTTGTCCGCAATAACGAGGAGGGGAGAATATACGCAGAGCGTCAATTGTCGACTTCTACGCTTGACATCTTCCGCAAGGAGCAGTCAGTGACCTCTAATATTGACTCTATCTCCTTTACGCTTTCCGATTCTCTCAGGAGTCTAGTGGGCAGAGTTACCATCACTAAAGATACTACGGCACTGGTGGCAGCTATAATTGAGAAAACCCTATTACAGTTATCCGCTACTGCAGGCGCACTGACTGTAGGGCCTCAGCTAAACAGCTTCACAATTGGCGGTATAACTGTTCCAGCAACTGCAAAAGATACCCTAATAGTTCGTGTATCTGTTGCCGTACCGCTGCCGATGAACCTTATCGATATAACTCTTGTAATTTAAAAAAAGGATAATAAATGGCAAATTCGGACATTTTTGGAAAAACAGCTAAAAAAGCACAATCGGGGAAAGGCTTTAGCATTGATAAAGCTACAATGACCTTTACCGGTATGGATTCAGCTAAAGGTCTTTTGGTGCAAAATGTTCAAATCGCGTATCAACAGCAAGTTAGCTTTATATATGATCTAGCTAGTCCAGAGGACGTATATTATGTATCAGGTCGTACTTCTGGAACTGCATCCATTGGTAAAATGGTTGGACCTTCAGGCTTGATGGTCGAGTTCTATAACAAATATGGAAATGTTTGTAAGGCAGGAGAGACTATTGTGTTTGGTGGTTTAGCTGGATGCACTGAGTCGACCGAAATAGAAGGATCCAAATTAACTTTGATAAATCCAATTGTAACTCAAATTGGCATTTCGCTTAGCATAGATACTGCGTTAATTAATGAGAATATTCAGATTATGTTCTCATCTTTGCTCTCAGGCGCTGGACAAGCTACCGAATAGACCGGCTAAGCATAAAGTACAATAACTCTAACAGTTTGAATTTGTCTAACTAGTTATAGACGATATACTAGGCTCTGGAAACGGAGCCTAGTTTATTTTATGAGTCTACCTACTAACTCTACCAAAATTGCAGCAAATGCAGGGGCTGCAGTATTCTCAAAAAAATATGACAACTATGTTAGGGATGGGGAGCTGTCTCAAAGAAAAAACTTCTCCAGCCAGGTATTTCTTGCAACTATTTTAGAGGTAAATCAGCAGCTTCAATGTTATAGAATCAGAGTTGGAGGGTTGCCAGATATGATTGCAACCTCTATTCAACCATTTGGAAAGACTTCTGATGGGGCATTCTCCACCATTAGCAGCAGTCTATACGGTGTGGGTACTAGAGTACTGGCAATACTGACTCCTGCATTGGGCGTAAATCAAGCTCTTATACTTGGGTCTCCGGCTTCACACTTTGGTACAACAGTTGCAAAGGGCAGCCCGGAACTAATAGCCTCATCTCCAGTTGGATCGTTTAAAGATAATATATCTTCATCTGGATTAATAAACTGCTATTTTAATAATTTTAATGATAGCCGCCCTATTGATGCTTATCCAGGCGATACCACAATACTCAATAATCTAGGTTGTGGTTTATTTGTTGGAGCGCTTCAAGCTTCATTGATATCTGGCATGGATTGTTCCGTAGAGCTTCATTACATCGATGCATTGCTCAGAATTAATTCCTATAATTTTGAACAAAACACAGCGGGATCCGAAACGTTGGCATATTGCGATGCAGGCGACTATACAGAAATAAAAAGATTAAATCCCTACGTAGTAGAGTCTCTTGGAGCTTCTGGAGAGTACTCTCCAATACCTAAGGTTGAAGCCCAAATAAGATCTAAATCTCAAGATAGGGCAGAACTAACAGGTAAATATAAACCCGAACTGGAGACACAGTTGGGGTGGTTTAGATATTCAGAATTTTCAGGATATTTGGCCAATCTAAAACTCAACTTTGTCACTGCTCCGATAGTCAAGAAAGTAAGAGATTCGGAGGATACTGAACAAGATGAGGCCGGGTTGTTCAGGGAGCATGTGGATAGTTCTGGCGCCTATAGCGTGGTGTCGGCAAAATCCATATCGCTTATCAAGGATTGCTTTATCCCCACACCTAAGGAAAAATACAGGGCGGACGATAGCCGAGGATCAAAAGTACAATCTATATCAGAAGACAGGGAAAGCAATGCCCCAAATCTAGCCGACTATACTATAGAGGGAGCTACAAATGAAGAGGAGCACGCCTCACTATTATATTCGGCGGCAAGTTCAGATAGTGCTGCATTTAAAACCCACAGGAGCCTCGTTCACTTTAGGGAAAGAAAAGACGATTGGACGCTGAAAGAAATTGATGAAGTTGATTTAGCTGGATTTAGATCAAGCATCGATTCCAGCGGATACATAAACGCAGCAAATGGCGTTAGCAAGTCTAGATATTTTGCCAAACTTCCACAGATAGGAACTTTAAAAATAAATTCCAGGGAGCAAGTAAAGTATTTTGCCTCCAGATCTATGATAATGATGCATGAAGATGGCTCCATACATCTTCAGGATGGCTATGGGTCCACAATAAGTATGAGGGCTGGAAGCATAGATATCTCGTGCCCCGGCGACATTACCTTACGTCCAGGTAAGAATCTTGTATCTATAGCGGGCGATTCAGTGTCCACAATTGCTGGAAACGATGTTGAGCTAAGTGCCAATCTAGGCGACTTAAGATTGCAAGCTGACCGCAATGTGTCAGTTCTGGCAGGTAATGATGGTAAAGGCGGAGTGCTGATAGAGTCCAAAGCGATCAAAAATAATCTTATATTTGAGGATAATGATACGTTTACGAATCCAAACAATAATTCTAACTTCTACGGAGGGATATGGTTCAAGGCCCCAGGCTCCTCAGTATGCACTGTTTCCAAGGAGGCCTATATTGGAAATAAAACTGATGAATGCAGGATCTATTTGGATTCGGGAGATACTTCGATTAACTTCAACGGAAGCCAGTGCATATTTGCAGCGCAGCAGTCTATGTTTTGCACAAATTTTGACAGTCCTGAAGCTGGAACAAACTTCCTTATAAATCAATCAGGCTTGTCTCTTCAGACAAGAGGGGGATTTTTTATGGAGTCAGAGTTCTTTATGGCTTCTGGAAAGTCTTCCGACATAAATTTCTATATTGACGGATCAGCGATTTTCTCCAGGACTCTTATGGCACGGTCGTTTGCCGCCACGAATCCGCAAATTGCAGATCTGGAAGAGGACGATTTAAAGCTTGATAGATCTGTTCAAGAATCTATATCCAATTTTTCAAAAGGAGTTTTAGAAATAGTTGAAGCACAAAAAGAGATCTACGATCTTATAGATAAATCTGTAGTTGGTAAGTCAGACAGCACTCTTAAGAATCTGACTTTCTGCTATCCGGACTCTGATCTTAGAGGAATACCGGACGCCGTGAAGTATGTTCTATTTCAATCTGATTGGCAGCAGCAGTATAAAGCACAAAGTGTCGGAGAGCCTATGATATTTAAAGGCGTGGACACATCTGTGGAGGCTGGAACTACCTCTCAGGGCGTTTCTAGTGACAAGACTTATTTTTGGCCTGGTGCAGAAGCTTTGGTTAGAAAGTTTGGAAAATTTAATTCTAATAAAAGATATGTTGATGATAAACTAAGATTCAACAAAAATGGATATGATCAGCCTGTATCAATAGATCCCGAGGCAGCCAGCTTCCAGGATAATTATGTAGTCATTTCTAAAAACGGACTCAGAACAAAGGAATAAATTATGGATCTTCCACTAGAACCAGATAAGAAGTATAAGCTAAATGAGGCAGGAGATTTTGTAGAAACTGATAAGTTGCCAGAAAATATTGCACCTATTCCTGAAGAAGATCTTCCTCCGGATATGAGATCTGACGCTAAGAAGACTGTTGAAAAATTAACGGAGGCTGTGAATAAGATAAGCAAGATTGTTGAGGAAAGAAAAGAAAGTAAACCCTCAAATAGTGAGCCTGAATATAGTGTTTCGAAGGAAGAAAAATTAGCATTCCTAAAGTCCATAGTATCCAATTGCCCATATAAAAAGACATTTAATGCTTTTAACGGGGCCGTCAAGATGACCTTTAAGACACTGTCAACATCTGAGCTGGATGCCATATCCGAAGCAATAGTCATTCAAAGTACCAGAGTTCCATACTCAAATATGATTGCTTTGGCTGGAGCTCATATGAGATTTGCTATGGCCAGCTCTCTCGTAGAAATTCAATTTCAGGGAGAGGACGGTGTGACTATAAAAGGTTTTCAAAGTGTAGAAAAGATGTATGGAGATGAGTCAAAAAAAGATTCTTTTCTTATAAGAGATAAAGATGGCGTAATGCAAAAAAAAGAATCTGTACTGAGTTCGACTCCAGGTCAAAAAGTTCTATGGGCAGCTGTAGATAAGTTTTCTGATCTTAGCGTACCTATGTACAATTTAATGTTCGAAAAGTATCAAAGATTTGATGCTGAAGTGCTGCAACTAACCAAAGAAGCAGGAGATCCAGATTTTTTTCAAACTGGGGCAGATGGGCGCTCCTAATACTTGACGCCTATGAGAATTCTCTACTGAGCCATAGCCCCACTCAAGACAGACTAGGAGTAGCTAGAGAATCAATAATTATTCAGTATAAGGCCTATAAAAGGTCAATAGCGGTATATAAAGAAATACTGAATAATAAAAGAGCGGTTCTGTCTGCTGGTATTTACCAAAATCCAATAGACGGATTAAACGACGCCATGGCTCAGTATGTAGATAAGATTGACTTTATTGCGGATAAGGCTTATTCCGTAAAATCAAGTAATCAGACCAACGAAGAGCTATATGAGGAGTGGAAGCAGATTTTTGGTAAAATAGACGAATAATTATGGGTCAAGTTCCAGAACAATTTCCAAGACAATTTGTAGATACTGCTTCTGCCTATAGCAATCAAAATTTGGCCATGATGGGCCAAATTAGTAATATGTTGCAAGCAAATGCCTATTTGCTTGGAACACAATTTAAACCAAATAGCACTTATTCTTTACCTTTGCCATATCAGTCTCCCAATATGTTTGGGCAGATGACCGATGTTTTTAGCGCTGTAGCGGGACCTGAGGCAGGTGCAATAGCTCAGATGGTGATCCCGATGCTTAAATCTCCAGAGCTAGCACCGTACTTAGGGCCAATACCTGGGGCGATTACTGCAATGCAAAACTCAATGCCCATAGGAGGAGGAGCGGATGCAGGGGCATTTTTATATTCTCAATTGCAAAAACGACTAGGTGCATCTATTTTGAAGCCTCCGCCGCTGCCTAGCCTGATGTCCAATCAGCAAGAAATAGATAAATTTAATGAGCATATGTTACAGATGCAGGCATTTACTGGCAATCCTGCCCCCGTAGAGCAACTCATGTCCTTTGATCCAAGTTTAGGAGCAGCTGAAACTGGGTACGGATTTGGAGTGCAACTGGCGAATATAGAGAAACTGAGAAACAGTTCAAGATTTAAAGATACCTTTTCTTTATACGAGGCAGCTGTTGGAGGGCCGTCTGTTAGTAGCGATCCTGAACTTAAGAAATTAATAGAGTTGGCGCAGAAAGGAACGCCAGAATCTGCAGTTGAAGCGAACAAACTACTGACTCCAGACCTTAAGGCTACGGTACAGCAAGTAATCAAAAACGCCGAGGGAGCGACAAATTTTGTCAATACTTCTGGCATGATGGCTAAGATGGCGCCCCAATTAATTCAAGCATTGGGTTTATCGTCGGATAGCCCCGCAGGGCAGGCTCTATTAGATGCCATTATGGATATAACTGGGGTGAGTAAAGATTCAAGTACTTTTAGCCAGGCTGCAATACAGTCTCTTTCCATGATGGGGTCACTTGGAACCACTATATCAGGCCAGGATGCTATGGGGCGTCCAATAATGGCTGCTGACAGAATAACATCTGGAATAGTAAGCAGAATAGAGTCTGCTAGTTCTCCCTTCTCAGGAATAAGAGGGATGGGAATGCTACGTGCTGGCCAAATGATGAACGAGCTGGCAAAGTCAGGAGTACTTACTTCTGGTGGAGTCGATACATTCGGAGCCGTCACGCCTGAAGATGTAAAGAAACTAGAGGAGTCCATATCAATTCAATTGGAAGGATTCAGCGAGGTAGCTGCTGCAGGTAAGCGAATTGGTATGCAGATATCCGAGATAACTCAGTCGATGCAAAAAATATTTAAGGGACAGTTTGGAAGAGCTTTGGATGATTCGGCAGGAAGAATATTCCAGGATCTTGCAGCTCAGGCTGGGCCAGGTCCAATGGACGATCAAACTAGGGTATTCCTAGAGGCTCAGGCACAAAGAAAAGCCGGAACTTCTATGATGCAACAGGTCGAGGCAGCAATTCATTTAGGTAAATTCGCAAGCTTGGGGCCTAGGGAATCCATGGCAGTTTTGGAGACTTCTTCACAACTCGCCGAGAGCCTGGGCCTAAGCGGAGGCGTAGGTATAGAGCTGGGTTCAGCCGCTATTGCCCGTGTAGGGCTATCTCAGCGAATGCAAAGACCAATGACTCTTGAGCAATCTCTTGCTCAGCAAATGGATATAGCAGCCAAGGCCAAGATAAACCCTTCTACTAGGGCATTCCTGTCGCTAAAGGCAGCAATAAGTGATGGGGTTTTAAGCGCAAACGATCCTGATGTTAAACAGCTGTTGGACGACGTTGATCAAGGTAAAAATATATCCCCTGAGACTGTGGCAGAATTGATTAGTAAAACAGGTGCCAAGGTTTCTGCATATGTGAGTCCTGAAGGCATAGAAAGGGGCATGTCGGTTACAGGTGCTATGACTAGTGTGAGCGATTTCTTTGCTAGAAGTGAGGATGTAAACCTACTGGGCACATTGAAGAGAGAGTTTGAAAGTGTCAATACAAATCCAGAGAGTTTAACAAAAAAGATGACAGGAGGGGCTGCTGCTGAACTTGCAAAAGCATTTGGCATGGAGGAATCACAAGTAGCTCAAATGAATTTCCATGAATTTGCTGTAAGATTTAACGACATGAAGGATCAGTCTAGTAGAGCGGCGTTACTAGAATCTTTGGTAAATAGCGGAGTAATAGAAAGGACAGAAAGGGGTCAGATACTATCTATTCTTGGAAATAGTATGGATCGTTTTGGCTTAGCTGCCGATCGGGGGCCTCAGCGCACAGCAACGGTTAGACTAAAAGAAGAACTTGACATAGAAAAATATGGTGCAACTAGCATGGTACTGCAGGCACAGGCAGTTACTGAGAATCAGAATGCAATAAACTCTACTTTAAGAAGCAGCAAAGGCAATCTTCAACAAAACGTTTCTTCTGCCTTGGGCGCCATAAGAAGAGCCAAAATAGATAAGTTAAAAGCGGGAAGTCCCGGCATGTCGGATGACGACGCCGCTGCGGCTGTGGAAGGGGCGGGTTTTACATTTGGGGAGATAGTAGAGGCAGCCTCAGGTACGTCATCTGTAGAGCTCGAGGAGGCCTTGAATACCAGAGCTCAAACTCTTGAGGGCGAACTTAAGAAATTGGAAGCACTGTCCAGCCCTAACCAAAAGCAAAAAAGAGAAACAGAAGTAGTTAAAAGGGCGCTCGCAGATATCCGGGGTATCCAGGCTGTTAGAGCGGCTACTACTGAGGATGAAAAGAAAAAACTGATGGAAGAAATAAAAGCTAGGACAAGTCCACCATCTTCAACTGTTACCGCGGCTACCGCTACCGCGGCTACTGAAGAGCAGCAGAAGAAGAGAGCAGAGGTTGAAAAAAGAGTACAGGACTACATGAAGTCCAGAGGTGTTACCGAAGCGGAGGCAAGAGTGAATGTTGAGCTAGAGTACGAACGTGAAGCGCGCCAACTGATTGCCCCTACTAGTGCCGCAAGTGTAGCCTCCTCCCCCGCTGTGCCCGAACTGCTTGCACGTCCAGTTGAGGGTACCGAAAAGACACCTGTAGGCGAAGCTCCTGTTGCAAGAAGCTCCGACTCTTTTGTTGATGCTAGGCCAGTAAAAGCAGATGAAGTTAATAAAGCTATAGTAATGATGAGCAGTGTTCTAGATGATGTGAAGAAACTGCTTGTAAAACTAGTGGCTTCGTCTCAAAGAGGCGCCGATGCCGGCCAAGCTATGGCAGATGCCACTCAATAAGGATATCTACAATGCCAGACATATTTGGATCTAGTTTTGGAAAGATGTTCAAGGTGCCAAATTCCACTCCAGCGAAATTAGCATCGATAGATCTTATGCCATCTAAGCTGGGCGGTAGTAATGTAGATATACTTATAACTAGTGTTGGGTTGAGTCAATCTGCTAAATTGGCATTTTTTCACACTCTCAGCGACTCAATATATATTTATCCGCTGGGAAATGAAATATCCAAATGCGTTATTGAGGGAATTGCAGTTAACTCTTGTGATACCAACGAATACAGTGCAGCTAAAAAAATAATAGACTTTTATGAAAATAATAGAGCTTCAAATTTTAAAAATATATCAACTCCGATCACATTGACCATACCTCCTATAAATAATTTAGTTGGATTTATAGACGGCATGACGATGCAGATAAATGCTTCAGGTAATGAATTTGGTTTTGCAAAATTTAGTATAAGTATGTCAGTGATTCCAAGTAGGAATAGATAATGACAGTATATGATTCTACTAACCCAATTCCTGTAGACGCCCCGTTCTCAAAGATGCTCGGCGCCTTGTCCATGGATGGTTATTTTCCAGGATTTCCTCATACTTCTTCAGGGGAGTACTCATTACAGCAGCTTGCCGTATATGAAAAAGCAGCTAAATTGCTTGGGCTTGTTTCGACTGACCCTATGTATCTGGCGTATAGAATAAGGCACCTTGACTACTGCATAAGGAATAGCAAATTTAAAGATGTAATATCTTGGAGGTCTGGGTTAGAAGCTTTGAATCAATTAGATTCAATTTTTGATCAACCTCACAAATTGGTGGAGTCAACTAAAACTTCTAATCTCAACATAAGCTATTACATATCCGGACCTTTGAATAAATTTAATCTTCAATGGTCTCTTAGAGTTTATGGAATATATCCAAGTTTAAAAATAGATATAAACGGATTATTTAATCAGAGTTGGTCAGCAGCCAACCCTATTTCATTTGAACTGGGCACCTCCGGCTACAATGTAACACTTAAATGTACCGCAGGAAACGGAGATCCCGTAGAGGGGTTGTTTAAGTTTATAACTCCCTATTCCGGAGATTTAGTTCAAATATGGAAAGACATCAAGTTAGATAAAGATTTTTTGACGCAACTGATGTACGGGAAGTCAGAATATTCCGAAGCCTTATTTTTCTCTACCTCAGTAGAAGACGGTATTGCCGCCTTTATATTGGCAGTTAACGAAGCATGAACTCAATACCATCTAATCAAGCTGCATATCAACTGGAGGCATACTTAACTGTAAAAGATAAGTCGATTCCAATTGTAGACATGGTGGTTGAGTTCGTACTTAATCAGATACCAATAGCCAGAGTACAGATACCGTCAGGGGTAACTTTAAATAATCCAGCTAATTCAATTAATTTAACCCCGGATGACATAAAGTCTAAAACAAAAGCTTCCATAAAAGTTAAGGGGTTTGGAAAGCCCCATCCCGACAATGTTAAAGACGCTCTTCCAAAAGGAGACTCTGAAGATATTATTTTTGATGGATATGTGTTGTCGAGCACAGTTGACTTTAATACAACTGGAACAACTACAACAATTGTGCTTATTCACTGGCTTTATGATCTTGACATAAGTTCGTTCGCATCTGGTGATTTTGACAAAAATACTCCATACGACTGGTTCAAGACAGAGTTCAGTCAATTAGCGATACCCGATGTTCCAAATGCTCCAAGAGTGGCAGGGGGAGCAGGAGGCACTCCTATTGATTTTAACGTATACGGAGAAAGCGATTGGTGGGAGGACGTTATAAAGCCTTCTATGATCTTTAAGGCGGAGCAGCCTCTTGCAAATTTTATCAGGCAGCCCCCCTCCAATAATTCTTTAGCAGTGGATGCTCTTAAAAAAATATTTAGCTATGGCGGTATGAAATTAACATCCAAAGCTTCCAGTGCCTTGACGAAGGTTCCAGATGTTTTGAGAAATATAAATGAACTGGTGGGATCCGTAATACTTACTGGAGAAGGAGGATCCAGCGGATTTGAAAAGCTGACATCTTTATTATCTACATTTGGCTGTGTGCTTATACCGGGAGTCAAGACATGCAAGGTGTCTCCATATCCTTCTACGGCCCTTGCACTGAAAACATTTAAGGATTATGAATTTGATTTTGCAGGAGGATCCCCAAATATTGGAATTTTGCCAACAGGGGCCATACTGTATGGAAACGCCCAATCAGATGAGCTTGCTAAGTCCGGCTCCCCTAAGGTAATAGATACTAGATTTGTAGGGCAATTTGTACCGACATTACCTGGCATAGACGGTGGGCCATTCATGGTGTTTCCTTTGCCGAATTATATGAGTTGCGTATACAGAAGCAGATTGGATAAAGGTCAGTTTAAATCAAAGGTAGGAATAGTACCTTCATATGAACCTTCTCCTAATTCTGCTCCAAGCTCTTCAAGTTCTACTACAGCTCAAGATATTGCTGATTTTGCAGATGAGTTAACTAAGTCTTATTATTTTTCAAAGCTATTTAGCACAAGAACTCAAGATATAATGTTTGGATATAGGTTAGATATATGTCCGGGTAATGTAATACTTTTGGAGAGGAATACAGGATCTAGTGCAGGAGAAAATATATCAGGTTTGGCTAAGGATTGGAAGAAAAGAGGTGTAGTTGAATCGGTATCCATCATTATGTCTACGTCTTCCAATAGAGTAATGACTAGCGTGAGAATAAGGCATGTAATGGAAAAACAAGACTTAGATATTTTTGAACAATATTTATCTGGTTCTGAGTTGGCATTATTTAAAGGCTCTACCTCAGTGTTAAAGTCAAAATTATTAGACTAATTCTTTTGTAGTAAAAATACGGTAAAATAACAATATGGACTTATTTCCAACCATACCTAAACCTTCAAAGACTCTAAGTCTGTTTAATGGATTTGAGCAACCCGCTTTCTACGATTCAATGGAGGCTATTAAGAAGCCTGCAGAGCCTCCTTTAGCTCCAGAGCTTCCAGAAGAGCCCCTAAAGGCTCCGGAGCCCCCAGAGCCCCTAGAGCCCATATTCCCCAAACTTGCCCCAACAGGCACTGACGGACTTCCTAAATCCCCGCAGATTGCAACAACTACTTTCCCCGCTGCCAGCGCCTCTCCGATTCCTCAAGCTCCGGTAAAAAAACAAACCTTAGAGGAAATGCACTCTGATTGGGCTAAAAATAAAAAAACTGAAAATATGCAAAAGATTCTTGATGAACTTTCATCAGATATTGATAAGGCAATTTACGCTTATTCTGGTCTCAATGCCGGTCCTGCTGTAAAGAGTAAGGCCAAAGTATTGGCAGCAAAAGCTATAAAAACTTATGACCCTAAATCTGGAGCATCTTTAAAAAGTTGGGTATACACCCAGTTACAGCCTTTAAGCAGATACTCTAGAGATCTTAATCCTTCTCCTATGCCAGAGCGTGCCTATCAGCAGCTAAGTTCCATTAAGAAGCATGAGGCTGAGTTCTACGAAAATAAAGGCCGTCCGCCTTCAGATGCAGAATTAGCAGATTTAACTGGAATGTCAGTAAAGCAGATTCAAAAAGTAAAGGAAATGGAAAAGAAGACTTACAGCGAAGGACACACTGCCTACTCCGGAAGCACCCCTGCCACCTCTCAAGAAATTACTGCAACCGAAAATACTAATTTTAAAAAGAACGTACTTGACACTTTATACAGTTCGCTAACTCCTCAAGAGCAGTTAATCTTAGAACATAAATTAGGCTATAATGGTAAAAAAATACTTTCTAATAATGAAATATCTAAAAAACTTGGAATAAGCCCAGGAAGAGTTAGTCAACTTACTTCAGAGCTATCTAAAAAACTGGAGGAGTACGTAGAGTTAAATAAAGGCAGCATGTGAAAGAAGTAACCAAAACTGTTTTTAAGGCACTCAAAAAGGTCAGCAAGGACTCCTCCTCTGGCTTGAGCGGTGGCTCTTTTTTTAGAAATTTATGGGAGCCGGAAGAGGGAAATAATAACTTCAAAGAGTTGGTCGATATGTTTGATCGTTCTGAGTTGGAGCAAGAGTATGTTGCCACTACCGTTCTTGAGTCTTTTAAATTCTTTGATTTGATGAAACTGCAGATGCAAAACGATGCGGTGGCTCCAATTCATAGAGATATGGCCTATAGGTACTCGTCTAGGATAAACAGAGTGCTAAACGAGGTTGGTAGAAGAGAAGCCATGGCCCAGGATAAGACGGGAATCATATCTCAACTTGAGGATGCTATTACTGGATTCTTGGCTACTAGAGAGGGGGAGAGATGACGGTATCGCAAAACTATGTAGGCAAGAATGTGGATATATGCGTACTTGAGACTGGAGCTTCTGCCGGCCCTGCGGATGTATTCGTTGGCTGGAAGCAGTCGGGAACAGTTATTTCTGGGCCCTATAAAATAGTGCAGAAGTTTGTAAAGTTTCTGCTGACCGAACGGGGCACTGTACCGTCCGACACAACATACGGAACATCATTCATAGGTAAACTTACAACTGGTCAAATATCTACACAACTTGCCTTGTCCCTTGAATTCTATGCCGATTTGCCTGAGATACTTAATTATATAGATTCTACGAATCTCAATCCAAGTCCTGATGAAACTTTATCAAAAGTAACATTGCAATCTTTTACCGTATCTTTAGATTCGGCTACAATGAAGCTTTTATTTGAATTTAAAGACTCTTCCACAATACTGACTCCAGTGAATATATCTACGATTTAATATGGAAACTCCACTAGCTGAACAACCTCCAGAAAAAATCTATGCAAAGGAAGAGCAAATACTTTCCTTTGTAAAGGCCACATACCCAAATTTAGATCTATCGCCAGGAACCATCTTGAGAGATCTGGTAGTAAAACTATATGCGCACCTCGAAACTCGTGTACAAGAGCAGATTGATCTGGCTACTATCTCTAGCAGTTTGCTTGAAATTAGCAAAAATCCTAATGTTGTAAATAATGAGCAGGTATCTAGAGTATTGTCTAATTTTAATGTTGAGCGAGGCGATGGGTCTACAGCATCCGGACTGTTAAGGCTGTTTTTAACCACAAGCTCCTCTGTAGTAATATCTCCCGATACTAAGTTTACAGTTGGCGGTGTGACCTTTAGCACCTCTTCTTCATATGTGCTAGTTACTTCGACTAATTTTACAGGAGCTGCGTCTCAAAGACTTATAGAGTCCTCGGGTACTCTGTTTACCGCTACCTTACCGGTATCGGCAACTAATCCTGGGTCCATAGGAAATGTCAGAGCATCAACGGTGATTTCTTCTATTGTCCCAGCAATATCTTCTATAGTATCTGGAAAAGCTGATTCCGATTTCATCGGAGGCGCTGATGTAGAGGACAATGTATCTTTACTCAATAAGGCTAAGACAGGGGTGGTCGGTAAGGCGCTTTCAGGCAGGGCACACATAAATGCCAAGTTGAAGTCTCAATTTGCTGAGATAAAGGACGTCGGAGTGGTGGGATTTCTTGATCCAGAGATGCATAGAGATGTTGTCGACGAAGTCCACATAGGTAACAGAATAGATTTATATGTTAAGTCTGCAAGCTATCCTTCGAGGATAACGGAAAGGCTGCCTATGCAGATGATTTCCTATGACCATCAGTACACCCAGGAGGCGATATTTGAAATCGTGTTGCCGCCTTCTAAAGCGTCCGGCATATACACAATAGAATCTATTCGCTCTGATCTAACACAGGCTGGATCGTTTGAACTCATATCTGATAAAAGAACCATGCAGGGAAATTCAATTCATTTGGTTTCCGATAAGGAGACTCCTGCGTTTACTTCATATCAAAATATAGTATTTAGATTTAAGATTCCATATGTTCATATAAATGAGTGCGCACTGCCGGCTAATAATGCGATGAGCTCATGGGTAAGTAATGCGGCGCCGCCTGCAATATTTCTCAATCAAGAATCGAGTACACCAGACCAGTTCCATGTATACGTAGAATACTTAAAGATGCCTAATCTTAAGGAGGTGCAAGCTTACGTCGATTCGGCCGAGGAGCGTAGTCTCAGCGCAGACATGCTTGTAAAGGCGCCTATTCCTGTAATGTGCAGTATGCAAATGCGATTACTTAAACCTACTGGCTCTGAAAGTCCTAATGTAAATATTCTAAAATCGGCACTGGTATCTAAGTTTAATTCTTTTGGGATAGGAAAATCAATTCCAGCAAGTGCCCTAATACATACAGCTTATCAGAATTTGCCGGCCGGATATTCCATAGATCTGCCAATACATATGTACGGCGTCATTATAAATCCAGACTTATCGAAGGATGTAATTTTTTCTTCTGATGCGCTGAGGCCTCCTAAAAACTATTCTAAGGGTGTTAGTGAAAACACCTGTGCTTTCTTCATAGAAGCTAATCTTATCGATATCTCCGTAGTGGAGTGCAACTCTTGAAATTGCTGAAGACCAGTTATGTACTGTCCCTGCTGGGAACTTTCTGGTCCAGATTTTTTAAATCTGTTGAATTGCTTAAATCTATAGTTTCTGGGCAGCTGAGCGTACACGCTCAGTCCGAGCAAGCTGTAGATGAGCTGTTGCTGTCTACATCAAATATCGAGATGCCCGCAGGTAAGACAACTGTATGGGAGAAATACGTATTTAGTAATTACAATCAAGCCAAGGAGATATTTGGAAATTCAAACAGTAAATATGGTTTTAGTTATTTTTATGGCGAGCCAAGTAGCAATGCTGCTCAATATGCGATACCTGAAGAAATACTATCCATACCCTTTATGTATGACAGCATTTCCAATCCTACTAAGGTTTTAATCGAAGGAATAGATTATAAATTATCTAAAGGCTTGCTGACTTTTAAACAAACTTTAAATGCTTTTCCAACAATATTTTACGCTAAAAATGTTGTAAAGGAATCTGGATTTGTGACCAGCAGACTTGGCTATGCTGTAGGAGTTCAGCTATCCGACGAGGTATATAGAAAAGTGCCATTCAAACATATATGGAGGCTATTTTCTTATGGTCAGAATTATTTTGACCTTATAAATATGCTTGGGTATTGTGCTAATTCTCCTATAAGCCAACAAGATGAGACAGTGGAGGCAGTGTTTAATTATCCAAATGTTTGCCAAATCATAACTGATAAGTCTTGCTATATGGTAAAGCCGTCAAAGATAAAACAGGATATTGTCGTAGGTAAATTAGTTAAAAAAGGCGAATGCTTTACGTATGGGGTGGAAATCCTACACGATAAGTCTCCAAATATTTTGGAAAACATTCCTCAAAATTATAAATCAAATAATACATTTAGATATGGCAGTAAACTGGCAAAAGCCAGTTCTTTGATTCTTATAAAGGCAGATATAGATGGGCTGGCAAGCTCTTCACTAAAGGTATTACAACAAGTGCTACCTTTGAATATTAGAACTTTAATATTTACAAATGTAGACGTCCCAGCTGCTAATGCGGTTAATGCTAATTTTTCTTTTACATGCCTTGGAAGTTTGTCGATTAAGGCTCCTAGCGCTATGATTGGCGTCAGCCCTGACTTAAACCCAAAAATCTCCATTAAAGCTCAAGGCAGAGTAAAATACACCTCCTACGGATATTAAAATGCCCACAGTAACTGTATTTACATCAGAATTCCCCCAAGCAATGGCAGAGGCCATCTCAGAAAAGCCTCATAAAATGTTTATGTATCTGGAGTACATTAATGGCAGCCCTCCTAACTATCCAGATGCAAGCTCTGTGCTTGGATTCTCAGATCCTAAGGCTTACTATTCTGGATTAGGCTCTTCGTCAAACTATCTTAGAGTCCCTGCAATAAAAGATCCAAATGTTCAATTAAACAATTCTAGCCCCTATTCAGCAACTGTAAACTTTTTTGGACAGTCTAATTCCGCTGCAACAGGGGTAAATGAATCCGGAGCGCCGTTTGGAAGCGGCGTTACCTGCTACGGAGCGGCATTGGTTCTGGCGCCTTTTGAGCAAGATAAAACCCAGGATCTAATCATAGCCAGGGCATATTTCACAAATGCCCCTTTGATAAAGACAGCTAGCTCCGAGCTGTTCGTAACCTTCCCATTCTCCACTAGCATAACTGGTTGACGCAAATGATCATTCAATCGTGGCAGAACATCCTAGACTCAATTAGAAACGGCGAACCAGTAACCGCAGAGGTTGCCAATCGCGCCATATTTCAACTTGCTCAAAGAACTGAGCACCTCAAGACTCGTCAGGATGCGCAAGATTACGCCCAGGCACTATTCGTAGCAGACGCTCCGTTCACCGCAGATGTCAAAACCGGTCATGCGGTGTACTTTGACAAGATCTCAAACAAATTTGCGCCAGCGTATGCCGAGATGGTATATAAAGATGGTTACCTATCCTTAAGCGAAGCAAGCGCAGTGGTCGGCCTCGTCGTTAACAAGGATACTGCGGACTCAGGTGTAATAGTCGTTGAGGGTCTGATTGATCCGACTAAGTATACCGGCATAGACTGCACCGGCGACGACATGACGGCAAATATGCTGGTAAATCAGAACGACAGGGGTCTGCTATATCTGTCCTCCGGATTTGCAAATGCCGGATCCCTGATACCAAAACCTGGAGTGCTCAACGTTCCAGTATGCCATCTTTTTGACTCAAAGCATCTTTTGGTCAGACCTCCAGTATCGTCTGCCCTTGAGACACAGGCTCTTAAATTCAATCTACATAGCGGACCCGCAACGCCAGAGCTTATACTGCAGAGAGTGTCGGGGTCGACAACAGAGAACTTTGCATCTGCGCCGTTCTTAGTTGGAGCAAAGGTGCGATTGGTGTCCGTCCCTTCAAGCAATCCTGACGGAGCTATTATAGACACCTATTTAACCGCAACGGTGCACAAGATCGACCTTACCCCTGGTAAGATATCGCTGATAGATGTTAAGGTCTCAAAGCATCTGGTGGAATTGCTTGGATCCACAAATCCCCTAATAGGCAATTACTCCTCTGTGATGAAAGCTCCATCGGGAAGGGAGCTGGTCTTAAAGCCTATGGATTCGCTGACAGGAACCCAAATAAGCTACAACTCAGCCTCCATTTCCTCATACGTATCCGTAATCCTAAACGAACCTATTGGACACTCCATAAATACAACCTACGTGGACAAGAGTCTTCCAGGATGGTTGCCGGCAACTTCTACCTACTTTCCTGACGTTCAGATACCTGCAGGAGCAAGATATGGATACAACTTTGCAGCCGACAGCAACCTGAATCAGCTTTTTCCAGAAGGCGTAGTTGGAACTTACGTAGTTTTCAAGGATGGCCAAGCTGTATCCTCCCAAGTAGTCAGCACCAACAGCAACGCTATTTGGTGGTTTGACAGCTTCAACGAACTCCCTTGGGGCAAGTTAGGATACTCCCCCAATGATAGACATATACTGCCAAACACCAACATAACCTACACTGATTGGACTCTAGATGACGCTTCGGGCATCATAAAGCCCACCCAACTTACTCTGGTGTATACAAAACTGGTAAGCGGCGGGATCAGGGTAGTGACATCGTTAGAGGCCGATACGAATTCTCCTATAACAATTACTGATCCTAACGGCAATCCGGCTACAACGGGACCGCTAAAGTTAAGTGCAGGACTCACTATAACTAACCCTTCAAATTCAGAAACAGGGGCCATAGTTGTAAAAGACATAACTGGGTTTGCCATGAAGCGTGGGCCAGTGGTGGAAAAACTAGTGGCAGGAGAAAATATATCTCTGAATTCAAGTCTTCCAAATGGCCAGGGGGCGGTCACTGTTTCCGTATTAGGGCTCGATGGAAAACTAGAAGGTCAGCCTGATATTCTTGCTATAGACGACATACTAGTCGAAAAGGATGCAAGTTTGCCTCTTTTTTATTCAGCAATGCCTCCAGGTAAGGATTCATGTATACTCGGTAAGGTAGATATTCCGGAATTTTTACAGGGCACCTATAAATTAAAATTAATTTTTAACTTTATAGCTTTGCACCCCGCCCCGAACGCCGAGCAACTACCTTCATTGGCCTTAACTTGGATTTCAATGAAAGCGCCGCCGATCGATGAAGTATACAATTTATCAAGTGGTCCAAATGTTCCGGTTTATGGAGAATACGCGGATCCCGATACCCACTATACCGGCATGCCTCCATTTATTGGAATGGCATCTAATAGAGATAACTTTAGAAAAGAAGCAGCTACAGCTTCAGTCACTGCCGGAGGAACGGTATTCTTTAAATTGGCAAGATATAGTTTAAATATAGAAGCAGAGTCTGACCCTCCTTACCCTTATAAAATTGGCATAGTGTCAATCAAATATAGACTTGAAAAAGTTGTTGTTGTTTGATTAATTTGATATACACTGAGCTTTTAGTACACTAGACTTTTTGGCTAGGAGGCTATTATATGTCTGGAATTATAGGAACTGAATGGCTGAACTCTAATTTGCTGAGAAACTATCCTCTCAGCCAGTCTGCCACATTAAAATCAATAGATAGTTCGTTTGTCATTCCCGATAGCCTTATGGTAGATATGAAAATCGCCATACCGTTTTTAGCTAACTTTCACCCAACAAATGTCTACGTTAGCGCCATAACCATATACCCGCAGGGACTTATAATTCAGTTAGGGTATAAAGACATTACCTCTATCGCTGTATCAGATCCTATTCTTTTCTCGGGATTTCAAGAATATTCAGCCACTTATTTCAGAGGAGTGGTAAGCGGATTGGCAGACTTTTCTCAACTTTTTGGTACAGCTATTATTGGAAAAGTAGATTCCATAAAATCCTATCTTGGCACGTTTAAATTCGAATTGGAGGCAGGGAGATTAGAATCATCCGTAGTATCAGTTGGAGCCAAAAGAATAAGTGGAATCAAGGTAGTAAAGTCTGAGGCAACTACTCCGGTGCTCTCCGGACAAATTGCTTTTGAGAGCGGCTCAAACCACTCAATTCAGGTAGATGAAAACACCTTGAAGTTTAATGCAGTAGACGGAGGAGGGCTGCAGACACAGTGTGAGTGCAACGACGTACAGCTAGGACCGTGTATACGCACGATAAATAATGTTGAAGGCGATTCTTTGGGTAACATAGTGGTAGCCGCCGGAGACTGCATATCAATAGCCAGTCAAATAGGCGGAATATCTATATCCGATTCATGCGCAAAACCTTGCTGTGGCTGTAACGAACTGCAAGTCGTAGTCACCGATGTCGAGTCGCTATCTACTCAACTATCTTTTCTTGCTAATCAAATAGCTATACTGACCAGTAGTGTTCAGTCGCTGCAGGCTACTTGCCTGGCATCAAATGTAGATTCGTCAAGTTGCGCTCAAGACGGAAACTAAAATGCGCATAGATAATTATAATAGTACCAAACACGATATTTATACGTTTGATGAGACCTACCTGAGACTCATTAGCTGGGGGTTTGGCTCAGGTCCCATAATCCCTTGCGTTACAACAGAGTATTCGTCTTATGTAAATTCCAGCGGTCAGACAATTCCAATTCCTCCCGGGGGGCCACTTCCTGATGGATTCATATTTAGACAGCACGCTCCAGTAATTGGGTATAACCCCGGAATGGTCTCTTTCCTGCAGTCAAGGGGAGTTGACGTACCTGATTTCAGCGGACTGCATGTTAGAAATAGAGGGTCAAATCTCAATAGGTTTGCGTTCAGATCTGATAGCGGCTTCATACAGGGTGAACCTTTCTGGATCCTTGCCGATAATGGAAACATTCAGAATCCGACTAACGGAATGTATGCCGAAAATCCTATTTTTAATCCCCTTGATCACAACAATTGGAACAATGGGGTGCCGCCATTCTGCATGGTGTCTCCGAAGCACTTTCTTGGATGTAACCACTTTGTAGGACCTGAAAATAATACAAATCAAACTATACGACTTTTAAAAAAAAATGGTGACATAGTTAATAGGGAAGGTCAATTCATATCTAGATATGAGGATGCTAATTTATATAGACTGCTAATTCCACTTACTGAGGAAGAGCAACAACAAATTAATTGCTACGATATAGTTGACTTTAGAACTATTCCCCCTGAAGTAAAAATTTGGAGACAAGATTCAAACGGTAAATATTTAGTATATACTGTTACTCAAGGTAGCAGTTACTATTCGTCGTCTGGTTTCTCTGGATATTCGCCTATATTATATAGGCCATATCAAGACCATTCTGGAGAATTTCCAGTTCCCTGGAACCCGCCAAATACACCTTCATGGTATTCAGGTTTAGGTTTTGTTTGGAATGGTGACAGCGGAAGCCCGCTACTGCTTACTGCAAATGGAAAAACTTATTTATATGGCTTTAGTAATGGCATTATTGACTCCTTTGCCAAAAATACTCCGCAAACTGATTGGCTATTAGGAGCGTTGGAGCAAGACGGGGTGGTAAAAAAGCTTGTAAATGCTGAAGAAGGTGGCCAGCTTATTAAATTACCTACAGCCTATAAGGCTGGATTTTTAGAGGAAGCAGAATCTAGCGGTCTTCCATTTATAGTTAAAAATCCAAATGGAAATCCCGCTATAGTAAGTGTAAAACTTTCTGGAGAGTACAACGTATACCCCGGAGAACAGGTTTATCTTAACGACATAGAGATATCTAGTATCTTTAACACTTCAATAGATACGTCTTCTACTGAAGAAGGTTTGGTCTTTTATATACTTACATGCAACGTATACGCTGGCGATAGATTATTGATAAGTAAATCAGACTTTCAATCATCAGGAGCTTACACGGCAAAGATTGTAAATATTGGAAAATACAATCACCTTCAACTGAATATAGACGAAGGAAGGCTGGCATTGACAATAGTGTTTTTAAGTGTGCCGACGCTTGTTGATTTTAGTCCAACAGATAACTTTCCGCTATCTCCCTTTTGCCTGGAACCTTACACTGGACAGGTATCGCTAAATTTACAAGATCGCAATATATCTACAGGATTGTTAACTTTTTCTTCAGGATACAACTATCAATTAGATTATAAATCTGAAAATTTCACAGCAGTGAATTTTGCCGTATCAATAGGGGCTGGAGAGGGGCTGCAGCCTTGCGAAGATCTTATAGACGTACCTGGCTACCTTAGATCTATAAATGGAGTATCGCCAAACGATAGGGGCGATATAAAGTTGCAAGCCCCTTCGGAAGATTGTGTCAGTGTTGATACGGGGTACTCTGCTACGTCAGGAGGCAAAATAAAACTTGATTCTCACTGCGCCCCTTGCTGCAGATGCACCGACTATGAGAATTCATCGGACTACATAAAAGGCGTAGCGGTAAAGTACAGCGAGCTCGTAAAGCAATATAACGCTCTTGTATCCATTTATAATAATGTTCAAACTAATTTTGAAGATAGTTTACGCTCCTGTCCAACTCAAGGAAAGCTGAATTCCAGATTTAGAATGTGGCCTCAGCAGAACTTTAAAGTTCAAGTGCAGGCCATGGTAGAAAATAATACTAATACGCCAACGATAATCAAGAAACTTAAACTTGAGTTAAGTTTAAGCCTTTACAATCCAATATCGGCGGTAGATCCGGAAACAAATGCTACGTATCAGATGGATGAAAATGATTCTGTGGCCGCAGTACCGCTTGAGGATGCGTCGTATTTGTACTACAAGAATCTGAATCCAGTATCGCAGGGCTTCACATTTAGCGTACCGAACTCTGGATCACTTAAATTCGAGGCCGATTTGACTCAATCTGGAATGCCTGTTCCTGGCGGACCCCCAGGGCAAAGTCCTTATATAACTCCGCCATGTAGCGGGTATGCCATGATAACTGGTGGCTTTGTTATAGTTGATCCTCTGTTTAGAAAGATAGTATCGCTTAATTACAGATCAGGACTTAACATAAAATTAAATATACTATTTAAATACACTGGAACGGCTCAAGATGAGGATCCATGTAATAATCCGGACGAAGCGGAACATTTGCTAGTTCCAGCGGGAGGAGTGGAAAAGTCCATAACAATACGGCCTAATAAAAGTTCGGTTAATCCATGCGATTCAATACAGCCTAGCACAATAGCTCAATCTGTAAATGAAGAAAATAATATTTTATTTAATTTAAACTTACCTCAAGTAACCTATGGTACCGGCCAGGTAACGATCACCTATAAATCCTTGACAGATGCAGGCTGGCAAGAGTTTTCCTCGTCTACTGTTAATATAAGTACCGGAAACGCAGGAACTCAGACAATTTCTTTAGGAGGCCTTCCAGAGAACTTAGGAAGTGGAAATCACCAGGTATTGATATCCTATGTACCTGAAGCTGGTGCTAGGCTGTACACAAAGTGCGTGAGATCAGACGATTCAAATGATGTGGCGGAAATACCTGTAGCTCCATTTCAGGTAGGCAAAGCCTTTAATTTGTAAGGAATCATATGAGAGTAGTAACCAGAGATTTTCTAAACGATAACGAGTTTAAATCGTATCCTATAGATATAAGGGCTACCTACGAGCCCTATTACTCTACTGATAAAGTCTCCAGCATAAATTGTCTCCTTACGGATATGTCTATAACTATTCCGGAAAGTGCAGCGGCTTGCATATTTATAGCAAACATTTCAATAACCCGATCTCTAATATCTATGACTATAATGGGATCTAAGTCTCATCCCTTTTCCGATAATGCGCCGGATGCCGACGACTACTCCTTGGAGTACTCCATGCTTGGATCCTACGTTGTCGCCACTGTAGAAACTCGTAGACAAACAAATATGAATGGGGTTACCGTTGCTATATCTCCAAAAATTCCAGGAGTCGGTGGATGGATAACCTTTGGATCTGGGGCCTCTAAGGAAGGCGTTTGGATATTTCAAGGGCCTAGCAGTTCTATGATTTCAGATTTTTGCATAACCAAATACTCCTATGGAGGTGTGACCACTATTGGAAGATTGGGGTATGACACAGTTTTGGATGGCAGAGTCGAAATGACTGGGCAAAACGGAATTGAAATACAGCCGGATTCCGATAAGAATGAAATAATAATACGGTTCTCTGGAACATCCAACGAAATAAAACAATCCTTGAGACAATATTCAGGTGCATGTGGCGGCAGACCTGAATCTGAAACGTGCAGTTTCAGCCCCATAAAAACTATAAATGGGATAAGACCAGAAGGATTAAATTCTGAGATAGTGCTGGTATTGGATCGTCCACTTTATGCAACCATAACTAACCAGCAGACTGAAAGAGAGAATTTCAAGATATCCTCGGATATTCCATTGGAATCTTTCTGCAAGGGCAGAATATCCATACCTGAAAGTTGTGCCTCCTCTCAAAGTCTTACAAATATTTTAAAGCAGGCATTCAACGAGACTACAAGTCAGATAGTCCCCGATCCATCCATAAAATTGGTATTTGAGGTTCATAGCACAGGGGCACATGTCTTTACTATATTCAATTATAGCCATCAAAATCCATTGAATGCAGGACAAGCCATATTCAAGTCTAATGGCAGCGTCAATGTGTTGGGGGAGTCGCTGAATGAGTTGGTTATTGACATGGCTCTTGGAGAGTGGCAAATGTATGGGGTGTCCGGAGTAAGCATGACTTTATTCGGATCCCTACTGAATAATCTAAGAGCTTTCAAAGAAATTACATATCAGGGGATTACATATCAGGTGTATATTGGCATAGCTACGGTCTATGATCTGCAGGAAGTGTATGCCGTGGATGTAATTATATCTGCCCCAGACTCATTTGAGGAGGCTGGAAAATATGTTCGTATAGCACATTCTAGATATGTGCATTCAAATAATCCAGAATACTCCCTTGAATTGAGAGGAACTGGAAATTCTTGGATACTGTCTAAAAATGGAATGTTGTTAGGGGCTGGAACGCTAGATGACCAAGGATTCGATTCTAAAGTTCAGTCATACGTTCGTACCAATGGCGAGTCTGCGATAAGAAGTTTGGCTATTAGGAAGGCTGCAGAATGAATTCATTAAATAACTTAGGGTGGAGAAACCTTAATTCAATGAGGAATTACCCTTTCACCGATTCCTCAACTTTATCTATGAATAGTTTATTTCTGCCCCAAACATGGATACTGGATGCTAGAGTTTATTGCAACAACTCTTATGAAGCAACGGAGACTCCATATATATCTAAGATTATAAAGACAGAGCTATTAATATCATTAGTTATATCTTCATCAAATGGCGAAGAGATCGGAGAAGCCAAAGTATTCTTAAATAAGACTGATGACTCAATTAAAATCGCAGATTCAAAAGGATTTACAAATGGATGTATAGTTATAGATCCAAATAGTACAGCTTTGGCTCAAGCCTTGCCTGATGGTGAAACCGAATTAGTTCCATCAGTAGCTAGATTTTTACCACATGTATGTCAATACTTGCCAGGTCCGCAAGTTCAAAGTATAAATGGAAAACATGGAAATATTGAATTAGTAGCAGAAGTTGGAGTAAAGCTTACTGCTGTTTCACATGAGAGCAGCTCATCCACCGAACATACGAGCACTATAAGAATAGATTTGATAGGAGATCCTCATTTTACTAGATATAACTGTATAACAGGCGCAAACGATCAGACAGATGACATATTTGAGTTAAGTTCAAGATTTTTGAAGAGATTAAAAGTTTTGCATTATGTAAAAAGTCCAAGTACCGGACAAATTACTGGGCCGTATAAAAGTTCGCTAAAGAGGAAAAAGAACGGATCGATAATGCTGGCTCTATCCACTCCATTGAGCGATCCTAGCGGTACTACTGTTGAAATAAGAGAAGCAAGACCTTCTTTTAGAATTCAAGTATCAGATAACAAAATAACTCTAAATTTAGCAGGTGCATAATGTATGAATATTTTAAGACAGTAAGCTATCCATTAAAGGAATTTAACTCGGATTACTTTTCGGAGAATCAAAATGATGCTATAAAATCTACGATAGTAGATTTTGGCATCAATATATACGGTTTATCGCCAGAACTTGAAAATCTTATAATTGGGACACCTAGGATATTTTTAACAGAAATTGGATCCTCCGACTCCTATTCTTTAATACTTAAATTACAATTAATGATAACAATCGACGACTTAGACTTCTCTTTAGCTGGCGGGGACTTATCAGTTTCTACAGATACTCACCCAGCAAATGAAGAATTTATTAGAGTTTATTTTGATAGTGAGGACTTTGAATCGCCCGGCTTTATTATTGATGGATTTCTGTGCTTAAATAATTACTCAAAATTAATTAGAGTATTAGATGGAACAATCTTTAATCCTCCAAATATGGAATTTGAGCCTACAACTATAAATTTCTTTTCTAGGCATAGGGTAAATAGTATAACTTGTAAAAACTCAAAGCCTCTAATAATGCAAAAAGCTAATGAGCTGATACACCAACCTCCACAGGATCCGGTATTTGGAGATATAAAGCTAGTGCCCGGAAATAATTGCACTATATCTGTGCGACCTCAAACTAATACAGTAATTATAGGGGCAGTTTTAAATGCTAATGACACCCCCGAAGAAATCTGCGGAGTGTGGAAAGATAAAATTTCAGGTACAGGTTCAAAAGATTTACTTTGTAGTGAAGTTGTGTATTCTATAGCTGGCGCAAAGCCAGATAATTTTGGCAATATTGAAATACAGGCAAATACGCCTCTTAGTGTTAACGCTTTAGTAAAAGATGATTTACCAACTCCATTTAAAACTTTTATAAACGGATCTAGTTCAGAGTTTTCCCCTATAATACACTATATATACATAGGGCTCCCCCAATCTAATGGGAATTCAAGTGTATTTGATTGTCAAACGGAGTAACTAGTTCCAATGCCACTAGCTCTAGACTCATGCGTACCAATTAATCCAGTAGTATCTGGGACAACCTGCGTGACTAACGGAGAAGTAAGTTGCGACACTGGAATTATTCCAATTAAAAAATGTGGACCCGATCCTAACAATCCTACAGCAGAAATAAAATGCGTAAATGACATAGTCAGAAGACCTTGGCCTACTCCGCCACCTGCTGAAATAGGCTGCAATCCTCTAACGGTAAATATTGAAAATACAGTACCAGACGAAGACGACCCCGATCAGACAATGAGGTTGGAGGGTAGCGTCGGTTATATATCTGGGGATGCCTGTTTGCCAAAGGTTAATCTAAAGCTAGTGGCTCCGCCCAGCATACTTATTGGGGGCGGATCTCCGAACGTATACGGATCAGGATACAATCTAAATGGGATTTGTCATCCAGTAGGGCCAACAAGTGAAGCTGAATTTAAGACTCCTCAGCAGTTTTTGGGTAATGAAAGAAATGCTCACTTGTTTACGCCCACTAGCAACTTTCAAGAAGCTCAAAGCCGTTGTCAAGATTCATGCGATAGAAGAAGCCGATATGGAGCCAGTGCGGCAAGGTTTAATATTATTGGACCTTTCTTAGCATCAATAACTTCACGTCAGGCTATCGGGCAAACAACAATACCTTATACAAATGAAAACGGGGAATCAGTAACTGAGGTCGTAGTTTTTGCCTGGAGGTATGGCTTCAATGCCGAGCAATGCGTAATTGCAGGAAACGCATGTCAATATCCTTGTGCACCTACAAATAGCTGGGCACAATATCCTAGTGATCTTGAGTACATGCTGGCATTTAATATAAAAGAAAATTTGGAAAATCCCTACAGCTCTGGAGATAAGATATACGGAGTGGGGGTCAATCTCAGCGACATGCTTAGTAAAGGATACAGACCTCAACCAATAATGTTAGGGGCAATGGTTATGGTGTATGGCTATATAAGTTGGGGCACAAGTATTGAATATCAGAGCAGCGGATCAGGAACTACATCTGAGGCAGATCCAACTACCTGCGACTGTCCAGTGGTGTGGTTTATAGATGAACAGAATGCTTTTGATGGACAATGCCGAGAAAGCGAAACTTCTGATGCTGTCCAAGCACTATCTAATCTACCTCAAAGAAACGTAACTTCTGCAGGTATGTTCTTCGGAGTAAACGACAATGCCAATAGAGTTTAAAAGTGTTGTACATAGACACTCAATTCAAACTGGAATAGTTCCCAGTTCAACAGAGCTATATCCTGGCGAATTGGCACTTAATTTAATTGATCAAAAGTTATTTACTATGGGCGTCGGCGGAAACATAATAGATCTTACGTCGGCTAATTCGATGTTTTCTTTTTCCGGCGTTACAGCAGGAGCTGTGCTCATATATGACTCTGCTTCAAGTAGATTCATTTCAGAAGGCGGAGCAAGCTATATAAGAGCCGTAGCCGATGTACCAGCTAGAGACGCTATACTTCCTGAAAGAAGACAGGTAGGAATGTTGGTGTATGTCGTAGATGTCGGTAAATACTATACTCTTACAGATGGAATACTTAATACTGATTGGGTAGAGTTTGACGGAGTGCTAACAATGGATGGAGGGGTGTACTGATGGCAAGATTTTCTATAAGCTTTGCAACAAATGTCATGTATGAGGCTGACAAAGATCCTGTATACAGGGTGAGGGTATCCACTGGGCTGCAGGAGCCTGCAAACTTTTCCGCAATTGATTCAAATTTATTGGTTATAAGTAGAAATAAAAATAGCGATAGCGACTACGTAGATACGTTTTACGGAATAATTAAGCCTTCCGACTTTGCGGCAATGAGTAAAAACAAACCTAAGCCTGGAGTAAATTTCTACAGGGCTGCTGAATGGAATTTAATATTCTATAATTTAAAAACCATGAATGAAGCAATTACTCTAATGAAAAAGCAGATTGATATACTGGCAGAGGACATGACGGTTTTCTTTAGAGAGCAAAATAATCGCTACGAAACACACATATCGACCTCATTTTAATAGGGTATTTTCATGGAAAAAAAATTTGCAATGACGTACGCTACCATAAACGCTCTTCTTAATAACGAAGAGGTAAGACAGATAAGCCCCTTGATTAAAAATGCTTATGATGTTGTAAACTCAGATATAACATCATCTGGGTGTTCATCTTGTGCTAAAAGAAAGAAGCTGAATGATGCTGCAATTTCGCTTTTAAGCCAACTTCAAAGCGCCTCAGACATGGAGTTAGATAGAATAAAGAAAGCCCTAGGTGTAGATAAACTAGTGTTTGCAAGTGGGTTTAAGGCTATCGAGCGGTGATGTCGACCAATCCAGCTATACCTTGTTGCTGCATAAGTCCTAAATTTGTATGCTGCAAAACATACGCTGTAGCTTTAACTTGCCCTGTGGAACAGATAGGGGATGATTGCGATGTAATTTCAGGGGTTCCTCCAGAAGTTAAATGCGAGTATGAATATAAAATAGTTTCATGTGTGGATAGTGAGGAGGAGTGTGTATGTGAGGAAATATCTGAACAAGAGGTGACAGGTACTGGAGGATTCGGCAGCGGTGGCGGCGGCGGTGGAATGGGCGGTAGCTCTGGAGGCCTCCCACCAGGACATACAATATCTGCATGCATATCAGCTGTATTTCATAATATAAAGTGTGAAAATAATCAACCTCCTAACGACAGGGAGATTTGCAAGAACGACAAAAATAGACCGTGTTGCAAAAAAGAATGCGGCCCGTGTGGACCTATGGCCGCCGGATGCGCAGATGACTGCCCTCCTCCAAATTGCGAAGAACAGGAGTGTTGTGAGCCTCCGCCTCCTACGCTATGCTGCTGCTCTACTATTGAAGGGGGCGAATGCTCAGTTAAAACTTGCGGTCCATGCCCTCCTGATCCCATTCCTCCAAACTGTTATCAGGTCCCTGCCTGCGATCAGTGTACAGATGGGCCAGATGACTGTACTTTTTACCAATCAGCCTTATGTTGTCCAACCGAGTTCTGCTGTTGCAACCCGGAGGCGACCTGCGACTGCTGCGACGGCAGCATCCCTGCCTGCTGCGAATGCGAGGAGCCCGGCTGCGTGCGTTTCAAGTGCATATGTCCGTGTGGTTCAGGCCCACCGTCAGGTCCGCCTCTTTGTATGGGATGTGGTCAACCTACGGCAAACCCAGCGGGTTGTTTGGCGTTGGGGCTCCAGACCGAAATGCAACATCCCGGAAATAAATTTGAGGATAACTTTGGTACCTTCGTAGAAAACAGTATTGAGAAGGGATTGATAAAAACTAAGACTGATGTTAAGCTGAACACCTTGTTTCTATTTGGCTATGGATATAAAAATCTATGAGAGCAATTCATTCATATAAGTTTGATAAGTTAAGACCGCTATTAGAATCTATTGGCGGGGCGTCAGTGGTAAAGCCAATTATAACCATGATGGCGCTTTCGGCAGTCAGTATACGCAAACATCATGATGACTTTGTCCTGATTACAGACGATATTGGAGCTGAACTTGCTAAAGCATGTAGTTTGCCTTACTCAAAGGTCGTTTCAGTTGGTTATGAGTTTGGTTCGCACGAATGTTTCTGGATTCACAGTAAGCTGCACACCTACGCAACAATAGATTGCCCATTTGTTCACTACGATATCGATTTATTTTTGTGGGATCCGCTTCCAAAAGAATTTTTAGATAACGATATATTTAACTTTTACTCAGAGGCCCACGTTTGGCCTAGATATGAACAGATCCTTGAAAATTTCATTGCCTCAGGTGTAAAGGTTCCACTTTACGATAAACTATACCCTGAGAATAAATCTCCATTAAATATGGCGATATTTGGAGGGCACGACATAAAAACCATTAAATCCTGTGGTCAAGAACTTTTAGATTTAATGGAAACTAATGATAGATTTTATAACAAGTCAGATGAGATAGTATACGCAATAGAAAATGGAATTTCCTATATAGAACAAGCGCTAAGTTCTTACATACTTCAGAGCAAACATAGAAAAAGAGTAGTGCCACTTCTAAAAGAGCATCAGGTATTATCCGGAAAAACCGTTCCAGGGATTAAGGTAACGCACTTGCACTCCTTGAAACAAGTAGCACAAGCCCAAGGAAAAATTAATGAATTACAAGCAAAACTTGACAGTAAGTTGAAATATCTGGCTCCAGACGTACACTCTGCCGTAGCAAAGTTTACTAAAGTTAAAGTTAATATAGATGACATGATAAAGGAGGCAAACTTAAATGATTCGAATCTCACCAATAAATAAACATGAACAGATTCAAGACGAGGGTCTCAGAGTATATATAGAGGGGGTTGCTCCATTGGCTCTCACCTCGCCAGAGGCTCAAAGGATGGTATTTAATTACGTAAAAGAAGCAGGTCTGAAAGAATATGGAATGAATAAGTTTGTAGCTATGGAGTCACGTAATCTCAGCAATAATGATTTATATCCTTATAAAGGATATTGGCTAATGCTTCCAAATCAGTGGAATCAAAAGAAGACAGTTAAAGTATGAGTACCACTTTAACCAACGCTGAACAAAAGATATTTGTACGGAAAAGCGAGTTCGCAGATAAACTAATACCCATATGTGAAGCCTTAAAGTTAGCAGGATTCGAAATTGCAACAATTGCAGATATTATGGAAAATCTGCAAAACGAAAAAGAACTTCCTGCTAAGTTTTCAATCATAAATAATAGATATCTCGTGTATAAGAAGGATTTGGTATACGATTTATATAAATCGACTGCAATTGAGCAGCCGGATGAACAGAAAAGAATGGCGATTATATTTTGGATTTAGCATGGAAGTAAAGCTGCGCAACAATACTTGGAAAATAGTTAAAATGGATTTAGGGCCCTCTATAAGAGGAGAAATAGATCCACCGAGCTATGTAAATAAAAGCATAAGAATTTCAACTAGGCTTAGAAAAAGTCAGGAGATTTTGGAGGTACTTCTTCATGAATGCCTGCACGGATGCTTTTGGGACATAGACGAGGAAGCTGTGGAAAGAGCGGCTTTCGATATCTCTAGAGCACTTTACAAACTAGGTGCAAGAGTAGACGCAAGCAAGCTATCTAAGAAAATAACAAATACTACTAGGGGCTCTTAAGGGCAAGCTAAGGCGGATGATTCGCCTTCCCCCCAATAAACGCCCCATACGTAACAAAACCCAGGGTTCATGGGCCCTGGGTTTTGTTTTAATATGTCTATTAAGTTTTTAGAGTAAACCTTTTTGAATTAGCCTTCTTTGAAAATCTCTTGCCAGCTGTTGTTTAAGCTCTGGGTCGGAGAACACCTCTACATCACCTAGATCTGCTCCAACCGGCAGGTTTTGCATCAAGTTTTCAATTTCCTTATTCTTTCTTACTTTCTTACCATAGCCGTACATTGCTCCAGCGCCGCCTCCCAGTAGAGCGCCTATAGCTGCGCCAAGTGGAGCATTAGAGCCTCTTAAAGCTCCGACGCTTCCGCCTAATCCTCCGCCCAATAAAGCTCCCAAGGCTCCTGCGCCCAAGCCTGCCCACGATGGACTGGATAGGCCTGAAGATACTGGGTCTGCTGGGGTGCTAAATAACATTGGCAAAATCTTGGCTTTAGCTTTGTCTATTTCATCAATTTCGTCTTTAGTAAAGTATCTTTTGCAACCAAATCCGGGGGTGCACTTGATAGGAACATCTACTATGGATTCTGAAGATGAGATTTCGGCTTTTTTCTCGGAGATGTCCGCACAGCTTTCTTTAAGCCATCTTCTTAGATCTGCCTTCTTTAAATTAATGTATGCATCAAGATTCATTTAGACACTCCCTTTGCAAACCCTGATACAAACTTATTCCATGACCTAGAGTCCTTATTCATCAATGGCACGTTGTTAAGCTCCAGCATCATCTTGCTGGTCCTCCTATCGACATATGCCTGTACGTCATCTTTGAATTTAATTTGATTTTGGATCATTATTTGAAGTTGTACGGTATCTGTAGCGTAGGATTCCATATTTGCTACATAATCGTTTGGGCCCATTTCCGCTACTTTTGAAAGCGATGGAGGCAAACGATAGAGGCCCAGCTCCTTACAGATCTCGCCTATATATCTACGAACTTCTGGACTGAGACGCTCAGGGGTGTTGGAGTCCAGCATAGTGAGCTCGGTAATAGCCCAAGCACATTCATATGGATCGGCTATGTCAAAGACGTCATAGCTCATAGGTGTTCCACTTAAAACATTGGCACAGTTCATAAAAGTGGACACATCTGTATGAACTAGGTCGGTCGTCAAAGAGTTCCAAAGTGCCCATATTTTATCGGTGTTCACATCAGGGATATCAGATACTGAAAACCCCTCCTCAAGCTCCTGACGAAATGCCTGAGGGTCCATATCAAAGATCTCCTGACCGTAAGAGTCCAGAATCATAGTAAGCAGCACAGTGCCGACGGTATCCCGACTTTTCCACAGCTGATCGTACGCTTTAGATGCTGTTATGCTTTTAATTGGCATTAGATTTCAGTTTATTCTTCTGCCTTTGCAAGGTTATCTGCGAATATGCCGGCGTTAGGATAAGCCTCGTTGATAAGTTTAGATTGCATCTCAATCTGCTTCTTCAGATCCTTCTTTGTATCAAGGATATGAGATATAGCTGGATTCTTATAGGTGCCAGTATATCTCTTTTTGGCGGCATCTGATAGCTGCTTGTACATCTTTGCAACAGCTTTGTAGTCGGCACCTGGCGCTGCAACGCCTAAGGTGTGCTCCTTTATCAGAGTTTGAATCTGCTTAGCTATATTTGGGTTTTTAGATAGGCTATCAACTATATTCTTGTCCGAGGTGAATATCCTAGAAAGAAAGCCCATTTCCTTCTTTCTCTCTGCCAATAACTCATCCAGTCGCTTGTCTGCTTCAGATCTATCAAGTAAGGTTAGCGCTGCACTGCTTAGATTTTTACGTGAATCAGATGTTACCAATGGGTGTTGGCCAAGGCTTATTCCCGTTATTCCCAAAGCTCGTAAGTAAGCGATTGTACTCGCAGCTAATGCAGTAGCGGTTCCGGGACCAAAAGCTATATCCTTGTCCTTAAGCTTCTTTCCGTCTAGCATCCCCTTTCTACTGACACTCTTGGCCTGTCGTGCAGCATCGTTGATATTCATTGCTGCGAACTGCAAAACCGTCTTGTTGATGTCGTCGGCCGTCAGGTTTCTATTCTCATGCGGATGCGGAGTCATACCTGCCATTCTGTCGTTCCAAAATGACATAAGATACTCCTCTTCTGATGGAATACTGTGTGTGGCAGCTAATTTTCTTAAATTATTTGCTACTTTAATCATAACTTATTTTTCTTTTATTTGTTCCCGGGTGTTTTCCCAGGATATAACGGACCTAACTCGGTCTCGACTGTGGTCGAACCTTCACCTTGAGATCTAGGGTTCCCGGGAATCGTTATTGTTGGATTGCCGTGTATGGGGATGTAATCATCCAGCAGGCGATTTTTAGCTTTAAGACCCCCGTACAGGCCTACTCCGCCACCCAGTCCGAGTCCGGCCAGGCCACCATAGCCGAGGCCTTTTAGAATCGACTTGCCTCTCAGCGCCTGAATCAAGCCGCCAATGGCAGAACCCCCCAGGGCCCCCAGACCGCCGCCGATGGCGGTGTTCGTATACGGCAGGATCTTGGCGAGATCTGCGAGCGTTCCACTCCACTGCAAACCGGCAGACTTGACAGAGACCATACGTTGAAGATTATTTGCTACTTTAATCATAATTACATTTCTTGGGCTGTGCCTATTTGAGAGTTAAGAGAGTTCTGTTCGTGCTGTTGTCTTGCTTGTCGAGCCTTAACCGCAGCGAGTCCAGCCTGAGCATCGAGAGCATCTAGTTTAGCTTGTTCTTTCTTTTCGTTCATGCGAGCCTCAAAAGAAGAATCGTCTTCGCCGGGCATTGGATTAGTGTCATCCATAAGCATTTGTTGCATAGCGGGCATCATGCCCATATTGGCTTCTTTAAATAAACGACTCAGTAGATCGTCGGTTGTTTCTGGTATATAGCCGGAGGTCTTAACAGCTTCTTCAAAGCGGCGGGCTTCTGGTTTAGGCATAGTGGGCAGAATTTCTGCAGCCTTGTTGCGGTCTACGTTAAAGCCATCTGTCTGGCAGTAAGACAAAAAATCGTCTCCAGCAATCTTAAGGCCTTTTTCAAGTTGATGGTCGCTGATCTTGGTGAGATCTACTGGGATGCCAGTAGTTAAATGAACAATTCCATCAGCTACTGATGCAGCTTTAGTAAGGCTGACCCTAAAGCATACATCAATGGGGTGCTGCAGAGCCGAACCCCACTTTGAATTTAAGCCGTGTTTAATATCAAAAGCCTCTAGGCAGTTACAAATTATATCCCCCGCGTTACACAATTCAAATGGATGGGTGCTTAAATCATTGGCTACTTTTAATAACTCATCTTCAAGTTCTGACCACTTAACGGTAGGTATGCTACTTAATCTGTCTGTGATAGCAACAGCTATTTTGCAGTTTATATTTGAATAAGTATTTGAATTAGCAACTCTGTCAATATAGGCAGCAGCTTTTACGTTTAATTTAAAAATGTCTGCCCTTGCCTGCAACTTAGAGGCTGTTTTCCTTTGAACATCTGTAAGAAACTTATACCTATTTTCATATAGCCACTCTGCGCTGGCCGTAGCTGCTTCTTTGGTGTGATCTGGACATCTTTCTATCTTTGCACCTTTATGCTCAAATGTCATAGCATACGATACTGGAATAATTTGTTGTTCAAATGCAGATTTGATAGTTTCTACATCTTCTAAGATGCCCCAAACTCTTGCTGCATTTAATAATTTTACTTCAGCTTGTTTCCCTATCGGTGAAGTGCTACACTGGTTGCCGTAGAAATAAAGAGCAGAACACCAGCAATCAGATTTACTGTCGAGGGCAAATTTCTTGTTTACTGTGTCCGCAAAGCATTTAGAACTCTTTATAGCAGCGGCGTCTTTAGTAAGAACGCCTGCAGACTTAACATATTCAGGCATTGCCACTTGTTGTATGAGCGCATTATAGTACTTTTTAGAGACGTCATCAGTTATGTCAATCCAGCGAATCATAGATGGTGTTCCTTCGGAAAAGTTCTACTCGGCCTTCCATTATACAAAAATTCTGAAACTTTTGGGCTACGACGATATTGCCAAACCTGGCAGTTATGTTAGATGCATTAAGTGTAAAACTGCAAATATGTACGTTTCGGCGTTAATTCCATTTGGCGGATGGATGTACTGCGATAAATGTAAACTTTCATGTGAAGGCCTTCGCCTGTACGGCCAGGCGTACAAGATCTTAAATCCAGAAGAATTAGTACATAAAATTGCAGAAGAGCTAAAAATAAAAGATCTGTTAATGGAAGATTTAATTAGTTATTCTACATTTTATCAAAGGTATTACAATAAAGTATTGAAGGTGTGGGAAATCGCCAGAAACAACATGTTTCCAACCGCTAATAGATTTGCTACAGGCAGACTTAGCGAACTTAATCTTTGGGTAAGTCAGGAGACCTATAATCGAGGATTTACAGATTGGTTCGGATATGCCCATAAACATGAAATAGAGGAGCTGCTGGAAGATAAAATCCATGGATTTGGAAAAGCTACAGAAGGGCTAATAGTTACTCCTTTTTACTTAAACCCTGGATTTATTTCAGGATTTGGATTTATAGGAAATAAAGACCAGCTTAATTATTTAAACGTCTTAAGTGGGCACTATCCAGGATACTGCGGCTTAAATTCTTGTCATAGAGACCCCTCTGCAGAGGTCTATGTCTTAGATCACCCCCTTCAAGCAGCGAGAATAGTCCAAAAATGTACGATAGAGCGTTATAATAAATTGTCTGTGGTGGCCAAGTCCCCAATAGGTCAATTAGATCCACTGTTCTTACCTAAGCCAACAATCGTTTGGACGGACGCCCCAGATACCGCATTTTTAAAAACTTGTATAAAGTCTAAAAACTTTAAAATAATGCTAGATGATACTCCGTATATTTGGAGGCCTGCTGAGAAAACATCAAAGTTATGGATGGGTAATTTAATGCCTACGATCCATAAACATATATCTGAAAATAATTTAATCAATCCTTTGGATTTTCTCACTACAGAACTTATCACAATGGGGGTTGTAAACGCTAGGAATGTCGTAAAAGCTATGGAGCTTTCGACATTTCAAAAGAACCTCATACTTGCTTCGTGCTCAAATACGATACGAGAAGAGCTTGAGGATATTCTTGAGAATGTGGCAACCTCTCAACTAGTAATAATAGATAAAAAAATAGTATTTGAAAAAGATGGAAAACTGTGGATGCAGGGTTCCAGGGAAATTCCAGATGAACTCATATGCAATGCTACAGTGAGAATCACTAATATATGCAGATCAAAACAAGATGGAAAGGCGTCTTTGTTTGGGAGATTTACATTTGAAGGCAAAGAAGTGGATTTTCAGATGGACGAAGAACTCCTGGAATCCGATCCTGCAAAAGCTCTTGCATTAATTTCTGTCAATGCAGGCATATCAAAGCATCCATTTTTGCTCGATTCAATGTCTAAAAAGTATTTAGACATAATATTGAGACTTAGTTCACCAGAGGTGCATGCTGTGCAGAACTACGTTGGCTATGACTTTGATACCGGTAGATTCAATATACCTAGAATGTCGATAGATTCGCACCAGATAAGAGTCGGAGTTCCATTCGTAATGGATGACGTGGAGCCGCCCTGTGCATCCGTAATGATGGATCCCGGCATAGCCATAGACTCAATAGCCAGTTTATTTGATTATGGGCCAGAAACAGCGGCATATATGGCAGGAATGGCCTCCATGATTTCTGCTATACATTCGGTCATCAACGAATCTTCGAGAACAAATACCTTGTTTGGGGGTAGCAAAGGATCCTTGGCAGAATATATATTTGACGTAATCAGGATGGATTTAGGCCTGAAGGCCACCACTTTGAACAACAAAGATGATATGGAGTCTGCTCACTCCTTAGCCACTATACACCACGTACCTGTAGCCATAGATGGCAATAGATCCAAGCCCAAGCTTTTGGCTCAGTGGCTGGAGGGACAAGGCCTAAACAGCATGGTTGTCGTTAATCCTATGATGGCGTCGGCCCTAGCTGCTGATAAGGATTGGGCATTTGTGCGAGCAGATGTGCCGTTCTCATATGAAACAAAGGCTTTATTGAAAAGTGAAAATGCATTTCCTTTTCTCATGCAGTATTCTCTTACAGTAAAGCATAATGGACCACATAGCTTTTTAGATAACCTAAAGTATTTGGCTAATTCTCTAAACAAACCCGCACGAGTAATAGAGGCCGCAAAGGCTATGGTTTCCACAAAAGGTTACATAAATAGCTCTTCAGCAGCCGCACACTTAATAAACTTTATACATGAGGGTGTCGAAAACGGCATGTTCAAGACCTTTACTGGGGAAAGCACTAAGAAGCGGTATGTGATATTAAAAAATCCAATGGAAGACATTGTGGCAATAGATTTAGCTAATTTGTGGGGTCAGATGAGGTATTACAACATACCTGTAGTGGCTTGGGAAGCAGCTATTTTACATTTAAAAGACCTTGGAGCAAAAAGTATGACCAAAAATGGAGTATCCTTATTGGTATTACCTAAGCCCACATGGAATACCCTTGTGTCGTCAATAAAGAGATTAAAAAGCCTTAGAAAAGCGGCTTTGATGAATCTATTTAACAACTAATAATGTGTTAAAATAATATAACGGTTGCTAACTCTATATTAGCAGAAAAATGTAGGCTAAAATAGCCTTATTAATATGTTAAAATACTTTAGTACCTATTTGCTACTAAAGCGCACTTTTTCTATCTTATTACAGGTTTATACATATAATAAGATAGAAAAAGGCGTACTGCCCTGATTTAAACTACTTGTTTTTTCAGCCTTAGCTATTAGTCAAGATCGGTATTATTGTAGTAGGCCGATGGATTACTCATGTGTATGTGCTCGTCTCCATCCAATACTTCGTCCATAAGGTTTGGTATGAGCTCTGGGTATCTTCTCCACAAGGTTATTACAGCAAATGCTACGGCATGTAGGAAATCGTCTGGCATTCCAGGATTTCTACGGATGTATCTTCGCTCTGTGCCAAACATACTTTCACTACTTTCTTCATAAACAGCCAAAAAATGGTCCATTATGTTCTGGCCCACTGAGTCAACCATGCTGTCATACTGGGGAAATCGTATGTTTTTGTTCTTAATTGCCAGGCATACCGCCGCTATAACTTTACTTTTGTCCAAATTGTAATAGCTAGTTGGATTTATACTCGTAGGGGGTACGAATTGCAGCATGGATTTTATACTTCCGCTGGCTGCATATCTGCAGTTTATGAGTCTAGAGTCCGGAACTCCGATGCTTCTCATGATGCTAAGCCTTACTTCTCCTGCAACTGCAACGTCATGGGCTATGGTGGTGCATTTAAATTCATTGGAGATTTCTACAATCTCTTTGGTTTCGAGCACCGAGTCCATCATTGCAGGAAATACATGGCCAAATACGATATCTATGTTTCCATCTGGCATGTAGCAAGCCACTGCAGCAGCTGTCATTGATTGAAATCGACTTCCTTTTCCTCCCCAATCCACCCCTAGCACTCTGTCTACGTATTTTAAGACCTGAGAAGCATTTTCCTTAGAGTTGGCAGGTAAAACTCCAGCGGCCTTTAGCTCACTCTGACTCACCAACCTTTGGCCCTCATCACACGCCTCTCCAAGAACTTCATTGATAAAAACAGCCGGAGCCACCAACTCTCTTTTTAAAAGCAATGATTTCCAATTTTTGGGGTTTGCATAATGAACTGGGGCTATGACTTGAGGAACGTGGTAGCTCGGAAAGTTATTAGACTTTTCTTTATATTTATGAACCCAGAATCCCTTTTCAGGTTGAAGTAGTTTATGACATTTGGCACAGCACAATCCTTCGGGACGAATCATTTCCATAACGCCAAGGCCAGGACCTGAGCCTTCAACGGTGGGAATATTCCAATGGTTGCAATGGTCGCACTTCATAAACCATTCGGCCTGAGATGATTGGAGTCTTAACTGCTCTATAACGTTATCTACGGTTTTGCTAGTGCCGGCGTACATTTCTGATCGTTTTTCAGACGCAGACATGCACTCTCTAACAATGTCTAGGAATTCTGGATTGAGATCCTGTATCTCGTCCATTCGTATGCCATCCACAGACAAGCCGCGAATTCTATCTACGGACAGTTTGGCAAATGAGAACCACAGCTCTGATCCGTTTTTGAACGTTTTTTGCATGACTGAATCCACGCAGTTATTGTCCATCAGTATGGACTTAATGTAGGACTCGTGCACAAATTGTCGTATATATTGGTGGCTAAACCGACGTATTTGCTCGAACTGAGGTGCCATATATAACACCTTGAAACGATTTATCGAGGCTGCCTGCAAAACTCCTTGGGCAGCAATGTGAGTAGACTTGCCAACTTGACGAGCACATACAAGCAATGTTCTGTCTGGTAAATTAGGATAAAAAAGTGGCTCAAAAAACTTATGTTTGACCAAAGTAAACGGTCGTCCATTTAATCTGAGCATTGATGCGAGACAAATTGGAGACGACTTATTCATGCTCAAATACATGTTCATGAATTTTGTAAAATCCTCAATGTTGAGGCGACTGTACATTTCTTTAATTTTTTCTGGAGGTAGGGCAAATATCATGTTGTCTATATCGTCTACCTGACATATAGATTTCATATTATTAGCCATATCCACAACCCATTTGGGGGCCAAAGAAGTCAAATCCGTTTTTGACTTTTGTTCGTTACTTTTTTCGGAGTTATTCATGCAATTATCTGAAAGCCCAGGAGACATGCTGGCAAGACTGGCTAAAGACTTTTTTGTATCTGCCTATAAATTGTGTATTTTATTGGCCACAGGTTTGATAATACTAGGTAAATTTGTTTTTGACAACTTATACAAGCTAGTGGATATCGATAAAAAGGGACAAACTGAAGTAAGAAGGGTAGTATATGAGACAGAAGAGGAGAGTAGTAACAATAAATGAGCAAAATTTTAAAATCAGAATCTCCAGATGAATACTTAAAAAGAGCAGGAATCAAAGCTTTTGATTCTTCACTTGTCGCCGAGAATCCGCTACCTACAATTGACCTCAGTAAGTTGCAAAACTTTAATCAACTAAAGGAGCGTCCCGATTCTTCAGATTGCAATAAATGTAAGTAGAGGTAAAGCTTGTTTGCATTATTGTGTTTGCTCTTTTTAATGTTTCTTCTATCGGATCGCGATAAATATAAATAGAGGTAAAAATTGTTCCCACTGCTATGTTTGCTCTTTTTAATATTTCTTTTTATTGACCCCTGCACAACAATAGCCATAGCGCTCACAGCTCTGCTAGGCTACTCAATAATTAACGGTAAAAAATAATGATCGAGTGGATACTTACAGTCGCCCTCTCGGCGATATCTATTGGCGTCATGTCCTACATGATAGTGTGGGGCGTGCATAACTTTGAACTGACGGTGAACACCATAATGGTATGGGCCGATCAACAAGAAACTTTTTTGCAAAAAATGATATCGTGCTCTGTGTGCCTGGCCGTCCAGAGCACATTGGCACTGACCTCACTACACTGCCTTGTATTCAAACTAGGTCTGTGGACATGGATATGTACAACACTTATAGCGTGTTTGGTTGCGCTCGTGTTGATAAAGAGGATAAATCCCTTAGCAGACTCAAAATAATAAAAAAGATGTGGTAATGTTTTGAAAGAAAGTATTAAGACCCAAAGAGTTTGCTCAGCAAAAAAAAATATTTAAAATGCCAAAACCAATACTAGCGTTTTGCGCTGACTTGCAAGCCAGGGAGTCGGCGTACAGATCTGTTTACGAATTAAGAGGCGACGACCTGTACGCCCTGAACCAGGTTGTTGACTACTGCAACAGCAATTCGAGGCAGGGTAATCCCCTGCACATGATAATGGGGGGCGATCAAGTCGATACCCCTACGATAAGCGACGAACACACAGTGGCCCTCAGGAAAGTTCTTCGTAAGATTCCTGGAGATAGATGTTTATACATTGACGGCAATCACGAACGTGGATTCAAAAGACTATCGTTGGAAGGCGGAGGCGCATCAGTCGCCAGACCCATGGAGGGAAAGATATTCGACATAGCTGGATACCGTGTGGCTGGATACAACTGGCGCACTCGCCGTCAATGGGAGTCGTTTATAGAAACCGGTAACTTTGTTGAAGCTGACATATTGATTCTTCATGGGTTTGCGTCACAAGTCGTTTCAGCACTTGGACTTCCGCCAGATGAAGCCCCATTATGCGACATGGATTTGGAGTGGTTTGACGGGAAATACAAGCTGGTCCTCATGGGGGACATCCATATGGAGTGGCAGTGGCAAGGGCCTAAGGGTACTCGGTTTATGTACTCAGGCTCTATGTGGATGCACCGTCTTGGCGAACCTGAGGCAAAGTCGTTTATCGTTGTTAATGACGATTTGTCCGTAGAGAAAGTGCCGTTGAGGTCTCGTCCATTTCTAAGGACAGACATGAAATCAAAGGAAGATATTTCTAGAATTCAAAGTTGGCTTGACAGCTGCTCAAATGTTCCATATGTTCTGGACATGCAAGAATACATGGGAAAGACGCTTCCCCGACTGCATATCACTGTACCTTCGGAAATGACTTCTGAATTGGCTGGAGCCATAGATAAATTTAAACAAAAGGCATTTGTATTTGAAAAAGTAGATGTATCTCATGACAGAGACCTCACAGAAGTGAAGGGGTCTCTGTCGGAGAAAGTTGACCTTGACACTGCTCTCGCTCAACTTTTAGATGTTAAAGAAGAATCACAATCGGATGCAATGGAGTTTGTAAAGCAAGCAATGGAAATGGGATTCGACAAAGCTGTAAGTAGCTTAAAAGAAAAGGTAGGAATATAGTGACAACAAAAGTAAAAAAGGCGCAGTTCAAGAAAAATAAAACAGAAAGCTGCCCGTATGCGTCTGCCAGGATAACTAAGAAGCAGAAGACCACGTCTACCGATGCAATGAGAGTTGCAATTGCAAAGGATGTAATCTCTCAACTCAACTCAAAAAAACTCATACCCGAAAGACTCATCTGGGTTGAAGATTCTAAGATGGGCAGTATTGACGACTTTATAAACTCTAAGGTTGATAAGATACCCCAAGATGAGTTAGACGACTTTGCAGTAGACTTAAGTGAATATGTATGTAATATTAAGAAATGCGAAGTATGCGCTCTTGGAGCTATATTTGTATCTGCTGTGTCACTATACAATGACATGACAATATACCCAGGTCGCAATTACATTGCCGAGAATCTTAATTGGAAAGTATTTGAAGATTTGGACACGTCTCCGTTCATCAAGTATTTCACAAAGAGTCAGATGGAGTTGATTGAAAGTGCCTATGAAGGTCACGAGGGCACCCACGGAGTCTCTTCGGATAAAGAAGAGGTCATTTGCAAGGCGTTTTACTCCAAGTACCCAAATGACAAGGATCGCATGATTGCAATAATGAAAAATATAATAGACAACAATGGAACGTTTGACCCCAAGAAGAGTATAAATATTGAAGATGTGATCGATTACACAGTCCGCACCAAAATTAGTGCTTTATAAAAAAAGGAATCTACCATGAGTATTGTTGACAGAATTTTAAACGGCGAATTTGATGACGAAAACATTAAAGTAGACGAAGGAAATGATCTTACGCCAGATTCAGATGAGGAGCTTGACGATATCGACGAGGTGTATTTAGACGAGGAGGAAGAGGAAGAAGAGGAAGAATTTTTTGAAGAAATTCCCTCAGAAGAAGTTGAGGATCTTAATTCAACTACTACAATGTCAGACGACACGCCTTCAGAAGAATGGATGAAAGAATACGCAAAGAAAAATAACATAGAAATCGTAAACGAATCTGAACTGGCAGCGACTGCGTCAGTTCCATACGTAGAAAAACCAAAGCAGTCAAAAGTACGAGAAATCAACAAAAAGAAAGACACCATGACAACGCATAGCACCAATGTTAATAATACTCCCAAGCAGTCTGTTGCCTCTAGCACGGAGCACAAGAAGCGTGGAGCTCCACACAAGCTCAAGGATAATTTGGAGAATGTCGTTCGCTTTTACAACGAAGGCGTAGGGGCAAAGCAGATTGCCGAGAAGTTCGGGGTTAGCGTCTCCTGTGTAATCAATACGCTGAAGCGTAACAACATAGCTGTTCGCCCAAAAGGCCGTCGTAGTAACGACACGGAGTCGTCGCCATCACCATCAGCAAAAACATCTCAATATAAACTTAAAACTAACGACTGAGTAAATACATATGAAACTGCTCTCCCTGAAGGGCAGGAACATTGGTCTCCTTAAAGGAGATTTTGAGTTTGAGTTTGACGACGCACTGACCGTGATAACCGGTCCGATCGGCTGCGGCAAGTCAACCGTACTCACAATGATCCGAGCGTCTCTTACGAATTCATTTCCAGGGAATGCAAACAGCTGGGCCTCTTGGGGAACACCGCCCCAAGAGGCCTGCTATTTTGTTGTATCCTGGCGCATAGGAAATAAAGTGCTGCATATCGCCAAAGCGGTAGCAGGAGAAAAGAAATTCGGTACGCTTAATATTCCACGTCTGCGCATCGAACACGATGACGGAAAAGTAGAAGAAATATTTGGATCGAAGGAGGCGCTGGATAAAACGCACTCGCTGATTCCAGTTCCTGCCAGCATAATAGACGGCCATCTGATAGTCGACCAAGATTCAATAACCACCCCTGTGTCTGCCACTCCAGCTAAGTTTAAGGAGATCATTCACACGCTAACAAGAACTAGCGAATTAGAGGTTATGAGAGGTCAAATTAAAGATCTTTTACTAGCGATTACAGTGCCCGATATAAACGGACCTTTGCAAGAGGCTCAAGTGGAAAGAAACTTGGCTGAAGGCGAAGTCAATCGACTTAATACCGAAATATCGGAATTGATGGCTCAGTACGTCGCATTTGATATACAGTCCATTAACGTAAAGCTAGATGTGCTGGAACAGCTAAAGAAAAATGACGATAAGCGAAATCAACTTGATCAAAGAATAAAGACTAGCAAGTCAATTTTATTGCAGTTAAAGGTCACGCTCAAGGCTCAGCAGGATACGCTAAGTTCTTTACTTCAAAAAAGAGAGTCGTCCAAAGAAGAGGCTGAGCAAGCCAAAAAGAATTTGTATTCTGCGGACATGTTGATTGCGGCAAATGTTCGCATAGATCTACTAAAGACCAAGGCTTCTAAGCTGGCAGAAGAACTGCAGAAGTGCATATCCACTCGGCCGGTAGAGCCCAAGGAGAAACAGCCTGCCGAAGGCGCAGATACAAAAATACAGGACGATCTCAATGAGAAAAAGCAACAGCACTATATGGCTGCGAAAAGGCTTAATTTGGTTGACCAAGGTAAATGCCCGGAATGCGGCACAGAGACAGCTATATGTGCCCATGATCGTGCAGCGCTGTCCATAGAGGTTCAGCAATTAGCATCCGAGGTAGAACTTCTTGTCGAGACTCTAAAGTACGTAAAGGCGCTTAACAAAGAGTGGGATACGTACGAGACGGATCAAGCTTCTTACATATCATTTACTAGTACCACCATGGCGCAGGCCACGGAAGTCAATAAAGAATTGGAAGACCTTGTAGCCACTACTCCAAAAATGACTGCCGACATGAAGAAAGCCTTTGCCAAAACAGTCAGCGATTTTGACATGCTTGAAAGAGGCGTGTCTACAATAAAAGAAAATATTTGTGCCGTAAATGGGCAAATACAATCCCAGATATCGCTGGAAGAATCTTTGACAAACGAGTTGGCTGGCATTCATCCAGCTAGATATGACGAGCATGAGTATGCCCGTCTTACTAAGTTGCACCAGGATGCCGTGACCGTCAAGGACAAGGTTACAAGATTGGATGGCAGTCTTGATAATGCTAAGATTTCTCTTGACAGGGCGGAGCATAAGCTTGATCTCCAAGAGAAAAGGGCTGCATCAGTTAAACCAATAGAGAAATTCAGAAAGATTTTGGACAAGGTGAATGAAGTTCTTATGAAGGACGGGCTTCCGAGGCTGCTGTCTCTTCAGTATATGAAGCTGCTCAATGACCGGTTGAGGTTTTACCTCAGCACCATAAATGCCGATTTCACGGCCCATATCGACGACAATCTTGAATTTATGGCCACTAAGTCCGATGGGCTGGTGCATCATGCCAAAAGATTGTCTGGAGGTCAGAAGCAGCAGGCCAGCGTCTGCTATCTGTTGGCTGTAAATGATGTATTTGCAAGCACGCTTGGAGTCTTGGCTCTCGACGAGCCATCAGGAGCAATGCAGGAATCTAATTCTAGAGATCTTGCGGAAGCTTTTAACTATCTTGCAAAAATAGGTAGGCAGACTGGTCGACAGTTTATAGTAATTACTCATAGTCCTGCGCTTGCGGCCTATGGCTGCAAGAATATTGCATTGGATGGATCTGAAAGAATGTAGGTAATTAAGGGGGGGAGGGGGCAACCCCCCCCCCCCCCCCCCCCCCACAAAAAAAACACAAAAATGAAAATATCATCAAAGCTCAATCTTTTGCCAATTAGTAGCACTCCCATCACCGATAACATGATGCACGCCGCTATCACTGATGACGCTGCAGTCGCCATAAAGCTAATCGCCAAGGCGGATTTCACTAAAATTCAGTGCGTAAATTCTAGAGACGCTAAACTTATCTCAAATAGGTTGTCTAATTTTATATTTTCTCGCAGTCAAAAGGAATTCAACCGCTTCATGCAGTACTACTATCTTAATTCCCTGGTCGACAGCAACTACCTTGGGGAAATTAATAAGATCTTTAATGAGGCCTATGAATTCAACGATGGCATCTGCATTACTGTTATTTAATCGACATCGTGAAAACTGACAGTCTAAGGAGCATTATGAGTAACAAAGTCGTATTGCAACGAATAATGAGATTTTTGAGAACTCCAGAGGGCCCACATAATGAAGTGCTACAGCGGGAATTTCAATACTTACATAGCTCCCAAGTTCGTGAGCCTGGTCGGGCGCCTCGCTATGTGAGCACTCCTGTCAACCTGTATGCAATGCAGGATGGTTGGATGTATTTCCCCTGCGGTCTGCTGGAACGATGCCTGAGGATTCTTGCAAAGGCTGGATTCAAACCCGAGTATTCGGATCTTAGGTCCACGAAGTTTCCAATTCCAGATGCCTCCAAACTGGTCGGGCTTAGGCCAGGCCAGTTGGAGGTTATTAATGAAATCGTTAAAGCCGATTTTGGAATAGTGGATGCTCTTACCGGTTTTGGCAAAGGCGTTATCATAGAAAAGATTATTGAGCTTTATCCAAAGCAGCAGCATGCTGTCATAAGTAAGTCAAAGACAATTTGCAATCAGCTATATCAACGCCTAAAGACATGTTTTCCGAAGGCCGGCGTTTGGAATTCAGATCATCATATAAAAGGAAATCCCATGATATGCACATCGGGATCTCTTGGAGGTCTGGAGCTAGACAAGTTCGACGTAGTGCAACTGGACGAAGTGCACGAACTTCTGATTCCCTCATTTCTAGAATATTATCCTGCGTTCGGAGAGTGTAAGTTAATATCATACTCCGCTTCTCCTGACCAAAGACTGGATAATACAGCACTAGCTATGGAGGCATATTTTGGAAACAAGATATGCAAAGTCGACTACCAAGAAGGCGTAGACTTGGGACTCGTCGTGCCTATAGAGGTGTGGAAGGTGGACTGGGGGTGCACTTCTGTTGATGCAATTAGAAATTTCAAATCTGATGTCAAAAGAATGCGCCTTGGATACTGGGGCAACTTTGCTCGCAATACCGCAATATCCAGAGCGGTATATGAAACGATACCTCAGCGCTTGACAGAAAAAGATCCGCAAATACTAATACTTGTTGATAAAATTGAACATGCCTTAGAGCTCAAAAAGTTGATGCCTGATTTCGAAGCGGTATATGGAAGCATGGACGATGAAACAGCGGAATACTTTAAAAAGCGAAAACTTCTTGAAGGAAATCCGTTAACCAAAAAGCAGGTAGAGGAAATACGAAAAAAATTTAGTTCAGGCCAATTGAAAAGAGCTATTGCAACAGGAATATGGAGCACCGGAGTTGACTTTCCTCAGCTGTCGGTCATAATACGTGCCGATGGCGGAGCATCTCCAATTAAAGATATACAAATGCCTGGACGTGTTTGCCGAATTTCTTCTGGAAAAAACAAAGGCATTCTGATTGATTTTGCAGACACATTTGACTTATGGACAGCGAGACGATCCAAAACCCGATTTCAAAGTTACGAAAACAAAAAATGGGAGATATTGAAGGTAAACTTGAGCGTACAGTAGCGTCTATAAAAGAGACGTATGCCAAATGCAAACTTAACGTAACTGGACGCATGGAAGACTATATCTACGCCATGAACTCCAAGAATAAAAGAGTCGAAGACACGTGGAAAAAAGTCGCATTTAAATGCATAGACTGGTCTGTCAACCCCAGGGCATATGTAGAGTGGTGCTTCTTTAATGAATATCCAGCCTACCCAATGCCGTACAAGTTTGGATTAGATAAAAATTTCAACTTCTACATGACTAGCGGAAAGCCTGATCCGCAATACCAGCAACATAAGCTTAGGTTTGAACTTATGTTTAAAAAAATGGAAAAGCTGTCTGCAGGACAAGACGTATTAAAATTCTTGCAGGATCCGCTGAATACATTTGATGAAGTTTTCATATATGCGGTAGCAAAAAATCTGGGAGTGCAGGGCAAGCTGCCCCAGAATATACTATCGGCAGCAAGACGGCAGGCTTTTTGCCATCCTGTTTATTTAGAAAAATTTAACGATTTTATACCTCAGGAAGTTTTAAACCCATGGATATAAACCAAACATATAGCAAATGGCTAATCCTAGGCTTCCTGAGGTCTCCCGACGTAATGGAGGAGGCTTTCAGTAAGCTGTCATTAAAAGATTTTAAAGAAAGCGAAAATCCATTACGAGTGGCCTACATCATCGGCAGCAGTTGGTTCAAACAATCTAAGAGCGCAGTTCCTTACGATATCGTGCTATCAGAGTTCGAACATAAAGTATTAAGAAACAATCTAATATCTGAATCGGATGCGGTGTTGTTCGGAGAACAGTTGCAGTGGGCGTATTCTTCAATATCCGACATCAAAGAAGTAAAGGATTACATTCTTGAGGAACTCAAGAAGCTACTAATTACCAGAAAGATACTGCCAGTAATTGAACAACTTCCAAAATCTGGAGACTTGTTAGAGGGAATTAGTAAGCTAAATCAGGAGGTTGCAAAGTCGTCCATTTGCAAAACGGGAGCTGTTGATCCGTTTGCAAAAGACGACCCAATGTTGATTGATAATAAAAGAAAGCCATGGGGTGTAGACTTCGTGGACGTGGTTACAAGCGGAGGCTCGTCTCCAGGAGAAACCACTCTTCTATTAGCTCCCTCCGGAGGCGGCAAGACCTTAACTAACGTTCAGATGGCTACCACGACCGCTTTGAATGGCGAGGATTCTATGATCATTAGTTACGAGCAGGCCGTTGTGCCCGGCATCACCAATAGAATTTATTCTTATGCGCTTGGCATACCAATAGCATCGCTAAACAGTATGAGTGTATCTAAGTTTAAAGACAACAAGGCCATGATGACTAAATGGGCTGATATAAAGAGCCGACTCAAAGGAAGGCTACATCTATTTGATATGCTGGAAGCGGCCAGGAATAACAAGGGTGGTAGTGGCGGACCTCCTGAAATCGCAAGAATGATTAAACAAGTTCTGGACAAGGGCGCCAATCTGAGATATGTGGGTATAGACTGGCTTGGACCCATGGTGAATAACTATATGGCACTCAGGAACATAAATCAGAACGACATAACCAAAGTAATGAATGATTGCGCCGACCAGATAAGAAAAATAGGCACCGACTACGGAGTCAATATTTTCATATATCACCAGCTTGGAACTCAAGCTGCCCAGGCAGGCGCAAGGAGGAAGCCAGAGGCTACAGATGCATTTCAATGCAGAACTCTGCATCATTACATGGATACAGTTATATGCATAGGAAACAGAGATCCTGAAAGTAACTTGGCCTGGATTACTGCACCTAAGGTAAGAAACGGCCAGCCATTTATGGATATGACAATCCAGATGGAAGGCGCTTTGTCAAGATGGAAGTATGTGGACAAAGCAAATGTAGATATTGAGTCTATGAAGGTTTACGATCAGGACAGTTTATCAGAGGCAGGATCACCAACTTTATTTGATAGGCACTCTCGCAAGGCAGTAAGCGCTGCAGAATTTAGCTCAGCAGTTAGAGAAAATCTAGGATGAAACCCATAAATGAAAAATTGTACAAAGCTCTTCAAGGTAAATTTGGAAAAGTAAAGATAAACAATTCTGGAGTAGAGGCAAAATATAGAATAGTAACCGATGCCCTAGCGTCGTATTTCGACCTTAATACTAAAAAGAAAATAAACATAATTAATTGGGGCGAAACCTATTCTGTCAACTGCCCAAAATGCAACGATAAACGTTCACGTCTGTACATTAGTCATGTATGGGGCACCAGATGCGAGGAGGCAGGCAGAAAAATATATTCCTGCATAAAGTGTCATAATGAAGCTTGCGATTGGTCGGACATGTGGGAGGCGCTTTATGGCAACTCCGACATAGCGGCATACGACGTGAAAACCGATTCGCTTAAAACTGGAGTTGACGCGGACACCAGGAAAATGGAATTGCCTGGAGACGTAGACGACCTTGTGCCTATTAATGAACTGCCAGAAGATCACCCCGCCATATCCTACCTGGTGTCCCGGGGATTTAACGACATAAACAAAATGGCGTCCGAATACCAATTTTGTTACTGCAAAAAAAGTCCATGGAAAAGAAGCTTTATGGATTCAGGTGGCATCTGGCATACTGTAACTCCTGAACGTAGACTGATAATACCAAATGTTCAACAAGGAGTGTGGCAGGGGTGGATGGCTAGATACATTGGCCCCATACCATATGATTCAATTACCAAAAAGCCCGTTATACAAAAATACTTGAATGCCCCAGGGTATTCATTCAGTAATTCTGTATATAGATTGGATGACGCTAGAAAATTCAGCGAGGGTATGTTCTGCATAGTTTGTGAGGGGGCCTTATCAGCGATTGCATGCGGTCGTGCTGGAGTATGCACGTTTGGTATGTATCCCAAGCCTATGCAGGAGGAATTGCTAGCAAATACATTCAAAGACGGACAGATCATATTTATGGTGGAGTACGAGGCTGCTATCAATGGCAGAATTTTTGAGTGCATAGAAAGGCTGAACTGTAAGATAGCTAAAGGCTGTATTACGGTGAAATTACCAAAGGGTCAGGATCCAGCCACCATGTCTACCCTAGAGTTAATGGAAGCCATAGGCAATTGGCAATAAATAAAAAAAAGGACACATAAAATGAATAAACAAATTGCAGATGCTCCGAATACCGATACTGATAGCGCACCACTTCCGCAATGGATGGTGCTAGTGCATAATGACGATGTAAATACGTTTGAACACGTAATCAATTGCTTTATGGAAATAGTGGGAATGATGCCGCACCATGCGGTCATAAAGACTTTAGAGGTAGATAAGGAAGGCGTTTCCATAATCAAGATCACGCATAAGGAGTATGCTGAATTCATAATGGAGCAATTGATATCCCGCGGTTTAAGTTGTTCAATAGAGCCTACCTGTGAATAAGCAAAGATAAATTGTGAAATCTAGATAGGACGCCAAAATTAAACATTGGAGTGACAATGCCAGTAGAAATAGTAGATAAAGACATAGAGACGTATGGAAACGTCGTTATTAAGGTTGCCAAAGAGCGCAGTCAGAGCGTCGCATATACAGCTACGGACATACTAAATAAAGTATATGAGACAACCAAAACTGGAGAAACGGGCATAACCTCACCTATGATTATATTGCCCGGCATCCATCTGGACTCTGTAGGCACCGATAAGTATGCAAACGTAGGTCCAAGTTACAAAAAAATCATGATGGTTGGATCGTGGCCCAACTCCATAGAGGAAAAAGAGAAAAGGCTTTTTCATGGAGACTGGACGATTGAATTCAAGGATTTGATGTCTAAAACCGGATTAAATATAAACGACGTGTACCTTACCACCTTTGTTAAGACTCACGTTCACGGTAAGAAGACGACTATTCCAAAAGATCTGATTGAAGACTATATGCCAATGTTCAAGAAGGAGTTGGAGCTGGTTAAGCCGGATCTTCTGATCATCCTGGGCGCTAAGGTTCTCAAGGCTCTATTTGGCGCAAAAGCGACAATGGAGCAATACAAAAACAGGACACTGACGGCGGAGGAAAGTCCGCTCAGCGTAAAAACCACTGCAATAACCGACTTTTCGGCCGTGCTGCACGTTCCGGAAATGAGGGGCGGCTTGGAAATGGAACTTACCAGAATCGCTGAAGAACTGAATTCCAACACTACTCAAATCGTGGACGATGTGCACATATCGTACACCTACTGCTATAGCTTAGATCATCTGGAGAACAGCCTCAAAACAATTGAATCAGAGTACTCCGGGTGGGTTTCTGTGGATTGCGAGTGGGGAGGCAGAAACCACGTTGACGGAGAACTCAGATGTATTCAATTCAGCTGGACTCCCGGCAAGGCCCTTGTTATCGTGTTCAATCATGCTGGCATGACTCCTACCCAACTTGGATGCAACAAAGTTGAAGCGTGGAAGCTGATAAAGAAATTTATTGAGAATGGAAGAACCAGGTTAGTGGGCCACTTTATTAGGGCAGACTTGCCCTGGATGGTATCCAACGGAGTAGACGTCACCCTATCAGTGTTGTTTGGTTGGGATACAGCTCTTGCCGGCCATCTGCTCAATGAGAATTGGGCACAGGGTTTGGAGGTGTACACATCTAGGCATACGAAGATGGGCAGATATGAGCTGGCCTTGAATAATTGGATTAAGAATAACAAGTATGATGTTGATGTGCATAGCTACGGAGGCATACCTGACGATATTTTGTTCGAGTATGCGGCTAAAGATGCCGATGTCACGTTTAGAATATTTCAGACGCAAAATCATGAGATGAATCTTAAAGAAAATATTAAGATCAAATCTTTGTTTGAGACAGTGGTTATGCCGGCAACAATGCCTATTCTTGAGATGGAGATGACTGGTATGGGCGTCGATGTGCAAAGACTGGAACTTTTGTCTCAAAAATACTCTGAAAAACGCAGAGAGCTGGTCGACCGTCTGAAGGAAATGTTAAATTGGTCGGACTTTAATCCTGACTCTTCAATTCAAAAGGCGGCAGCGCTTTTTGGATGGATAAAGCCTGGAGCCAAGACTAATCCCCCTAGCACAGCTACTCTAAAAAGATTTGAGCCTATCAAAGCTACAAACGAAAAAAAGTGGTCGGATGTTATAAAGAACCCTGAAACAATCGAAAGCTATACACCGTCCACTGAACGTGCTGTAATCCAGGAGTTATTGCTATCTCACAAGGATGACGAATTCTTAAACACCATGCTGCTGTATACAGCTGTTTCTCAAACAGTTAAAACTTTCTGTGGATCGTTTGTGGTTGCAGAAGATGGATCCCACTTCATAGAAGGCGGAATTCTTCCAAAGTTATGGTCGGACGGTAGAACCCATACTAAAATTAGACAGACGGTAGAAACTGGACGATATGGACACTCTGATCCAAATATGGCCCAGCTGCCAAAGACTGCAGAAGATTTAGTAGGACGTGCTTTTAAAGATACTGGAAAGAAAATTCCATCTATAAGATCTTGCTTCCGTGCAGATCCAGGCTGGGCATTATTGGATTGCGATTGGGTTCAAGCTGAGCTGTTCGTCATGGCTTGGCTTAGCAAAGATGGAAATATGCAACAAAAGTTAAACGATCCAGGCTCGGACTTCCACTCTGAAGTTGCTATAGACATGTTTCGTTTGCCAAAGCCACCGGCGGACTATTCAAAGGGACTTAAGGAGTGGCTAAAAGAATCAGGTAACGGAAAGTATAGAACCATTGCGAAAACTATTACATTTGGAATTGCGTATGGTCGTGGTGCAGCTGCAATTCGTCAAGCAGTATATATGGAAGGAATTAATATCACAGTGGAGGAGGCTCAAGACTCTGTTGACAAGTTTAAAGAGACTTTTCCAAACCTTGCATATTGGTTAGAGCTGCAACAGGCTTGCGTAGGCGATAATACGCAAGGATATGTAGAAAATGGCTTTGGCCGTAAAAGAAGGTTTGACAAAACCAAAGACAAAGAGCTCATATCGCATCAAAAGAGACAGGCTATGAACGCGCCCATTCAGGGAACTGTTGGCGACTTAATGTCGTTGGCCTTGGTCAATTTGTTCTTAATCAGAAATGAAGAAAGGCCGCATCTCAAATATAAGATAATCATGAGCGTTCACGACCAAGTTATAGTAACTTGCCCAGTAAGTCAGGTAGAAGAAACTTTAGAAGTAATAAAAATCGCAATGTGCGATAGGTGCAGAATTCCAGGAAATGATCTTCTGCTAAATATAGATCCAGAAGTATGCATTCGATGGGGAGAGCCCTTGACAGATGAAGATGTAACACAGTATCCTGTTTTATCCAAGTACAAAAAGTAATAAACAACAACACACAACTCTAACAAACGCAAAAGGAAATACAATTATTATGGCATTTAATTTTAACAAAGCAATTTACGAAGACAGCAAAAACAACGTAGTATCCCGCAGTTCAGACTACCAAAAAATATTTAATGATGATGCGCCCTCCATGGGCTACATCTCGAGCAAAGCTCCATGCGAGTTTATTCTGGTGCCTCCCCATGCAAGCTATGGAGCAAGCGCCGCCATGACTAGCGGTGGATTTCGACAGGATTCTACCAGAGGTGTGGTACCTACTCTGGGCCAATACGGCATTGACTGGGTCATGGTCTATCGCAAAGTTGGCAATGATCCGGACTACAAAAAACGTAAGGACATTCTTGCCATCAATATGATGGAAGGACCGGACGGGATGACTGTTCAAACCGAGCGTGACTGGGGCAAGGGCTACATGAGTCCGATGTACAAATTACGTGAGTTCCTCTGGCGCACCGGAGGTGGCCACAAGTACAATAAAGCTCTGCGTCGTTCTGAGCCTACGATCAACGTTGATACCAGCACCGCCAAATACAAGAGGGCCCACGAGTTGGTTCCGGTTGATGGCAATGACCTTAATTCTCCGCTGAGCAAGGGTGTTCGCACCATGTTTCTGCAAGGATTTATGGTCAATAACGCTGGCATCAATTACACGGTCGACGAAGAAGGACAGCCCTGCTGGCCGCGTCACAAGATTCTGATGATTAATCAAATTTCTGCAATTAAGTCTCGTGAAGATGCAAGAACCAAAGAAGGTTTTTATGATGTTTGGTTTGAGCGTGCTGATGGAATTAACATGGATCCAGAGTACATCATTGATCATTTTGGCGATGTTTCTCAGAGTGAGACGGCCCAGACAAACTGGGAGGCAGGATTCCGTCACTCAGATTTTGCCGTAAAGCAAAAACTAGTGACATTCTCCTCCTATCCATCTGGTCCTGCAGGTATAGCCACCTATACCTGTGCCGTCCAGAATCTTTCGGATCGCTTTGGGGAGCAATATGTGCTGCCTGACGAGGTTCTGAAGAAGGTTCGTCCGTTCAGTGATTATATCTTGGAGAACAACGAGAAGCTGCAAATTCAATGGCTGCTTGAGCTGTTCCCTGGAGATGAGTGGGCTTTTATCGAAGCTGGCATTATCCAAGACGGTAGCAACAGTGTGGCAATGGGAGGCTTTTCCGTTCCTACACCAGCACCTACTCCTGTTACGGTAATTTCAACTCCGGTTGTACAGCCTGCTGTACAGCCCCCTGTCGCACGAGCTCCTATGTTTACAACTAAGCCGCCATACACTACCCCTGAATCTGTATCATCTGTGACAAAGCCAAAGGCACCGCCTATTCCGGTGGCGCCTGTTGCTAATTCGGCTCCTACAGTTCCCCCGGTGGCGGCGCCAGTTAATCTGTCGGCTGGAGGTCCAGATTTATCATCACAGATGAAAGCGTTAATGTCCAAATTACAAAACAACGTTAATAAGTGAATACAACAATGTCAAAGAAAAAGAAAGACGAAATCATTAATAACAATTCAGAACTTGATGCTGGAATCAGCGCCCTCATGGCTCACGCCATGAGGGCCTCTGGCAATCAGGTTTGTCTCGCATCCGATCTGGCGGACAGAATATGGGGGCTTCCCTGTGATTATTTGTCCTACAGGTGGCTGGCAGATAATACCTGCTATCAAATGAGTAGAATTATTGGAGTTGCAGGAATGAAAGAATCCTGTAAGTCGGCATTTGCTATGACCTTGGCAAAGCTATGGATGGATTTCGGAGGACTTTGCGTTTATGTGGACACTGAAAACAAGAAATCTGCCACTTTGTACAAAGCTGTTGTTGGAGCTGTAAACACTAAAAAGACCTTGGAATATCCTGCCTTCTCCACCGAGCAATGGCAAGAGCAAATTCTTGGATCGCTTAGGTTTGCATCAGAAGATCCAGCTATGCATGATAGACCGGTCATGTTTATTATCGACTCCCTTGGCGGCGTAGATACCAAGGAGACGGATGCCAGAATTGAAAAAGAAGGTGGTATCAATCCTCGCAATACCGGCGGCATGATTAAGTGCAAGTCGCATAACGAATTCTTTAGACACGTTAACAAGCATTTATACATGAAGCCATACGCATTGGTGTACATCAACCACCTTTCAGATGACCCCAATAGTCCCATTCAAGGTGCTAAGAGAAAGCCTGGCGGCACTGGACAAGACTACCATGCAGTGCTTGATTTGTGGTTTTCTGTCGTAAAGGGAACTCCAGTGTTCAAGGCTACTCGTGGCTTTACAGAAAAGATTTTGAAGATCACGGTAAACAAGAATTCTATGGGTGCTAGCAAACGTAACATCGAAATTCCTTATCGCTGGAAGGGCGACGAAGGAGGGCAAATCAGCGAATGCTGGTTTGACTGGGATGCAGCCACGGCAATGCTGCTTACTGACGACAGTCCAACAGGGGTTAAAGGCCGCTTAAAGGATATAGTCAACGTAACGGTCAATAGCAATAAGTACAGCTGCAAAGAACTGGGATTGGTCGCCGTGAGTGACTCAGAGATGGGCGAGGCCATACGTAATAATGTCGAATTGCGAGAAAGACTCTCAGATGCCCTGGGAATAAATAGAATGAAGGTTTGGCCAGGGTTAAAGTTAGAAAATAAATATGTATATGAGAAGACGTCATACTCCATAAGCAATCAGCCAATTGAACAAAAGCAAGAGGTTGGAGAATGAAAGAACGTCAAGAATCAGAGTTTTTTGATAGCCTTTCAAATTTTTATGAAAAACAAGAGATAAATCGTCAAAGCGCATATGAAAACAAAATTTGCAAAAAGCTGATAGCGAAGCTTTTTGATCAAAGCAGTCCTGAATTTGACGTTTGGAGGGAGCGGCTAGAGGCGAGCAGTGAGCCTCTAGCCGAGCTCCAGGATCTGTTTGGACAGTTCTGGATAACTACTCACAGGCTACAGGACTGGAGTATAAATGATTTGCTAAAGTCTCCAACAAAATTAGACCGGCATCCGCTTTGGAAAGAATTTGCCAAAAAGGTTGCTGTATGTCAAAAGGGGCAAATCGCTGCCATGATATTTTATAATTCAGTAATAGGTCAGGATATGGTTATACATACCGGAATATCTACTCGCATGCCTGATGGCTATTTTAGATTAGTACGATCTTCGTCTTCAGGAGATGGAGGGGTTGCTATAGACACTTTAGAAGGGTTTCTGAAGATGATTGCAGGAAATAAATGAAATATAAAACACTTTTAGAGTATGAAGTTGTAAGTAAACTAAAAGAAGAATTACCAAAAATTTACCAAGGAATGTGGCTTCTAGATTTGGATAAGAGGGCAGAAAAACATTTGCTCGGACCTTTTGATACCGTAGCCGAGGCCCACGACAACAGGGATTACATCTGGAGCTATGGAGATAGATATGGCAGGTATCTGTGGCTAGTCAATAAAGTTGCTGCTAATGTACTTAAACACAATGCCGATAAGGTACAACATATAGAGGTGGCTATAGATACACTTCCACTTGAAGTTATTGGATTTAAATTAAAAGTAAAAGGATTGGATGAATGGGTAAGGGCTCCATGTAAAAGAAGGATAAAGAAATGATTAATGATAAGCCTGAAAGAATGCCGTTAAAAGATACCCTAAAATTCACCATACAGATAGCGATAACGGATGCCTCTATATTTAATCACTACATACTTAAGGAATATGCTCCTAGATGTCAGGGGCCGTTAGCAATAAGCAAAAGCCCAGCTAAACACACGTTAGAAAATTGCCTGTATGATGAGATATGTGGCTGGCTAGACGCACCATCTATTACTGGCATATCAATCTTAGACATACAAGCAAGTTCTTCTGCATTTAAAAATGAAATTTTGAATAATGACCCTAAAATCTACTTTCGTGAAATAGTGGATTTATTGTATGATATATGTAAACTTCAAGTTTCTGGTAAACAAGAAAGCTCTAATATACTGGTCGACAAAGTTAGATTTGAGCATATAAAGGAAAAGTGTAAAACAATCCTAAAGAATGTTGACAGGGTTGAATTTAATGGCACAGAACCCGCTAAAATATCAAAACAAATGGGTTCTAGCCTATGAGCAAAATGGCTTTCTAGTAGATTACCTTCGACATCCTGAGTTTATATTTGAAAACATGGAATTGGCATATGAAAGAAAATCAGATGCCGTTATTTTATTAAATAAGGTGTACCCTAATTTAACTACAGATAAAATATTTGTCGCACCATTAAGAGACTTTTTGTAGTGACAAAATACATCATATACATACCGGACTCAGACTCAATAATGATGGATGGAAAAGAGCCATATGTAGACACTGAAAAAGAAGTTAAAAGAGTCATAGTGGAAGAAACTGTACATAAAAAGGCAATGTATGAGCCTAAGCCAGTATCGTTTTTGAAGACCTGGGCTAAAAAGCAACAGGAAAAAGAACAAAAGCAAAAATCAAAACCCTACAAATTTTCTCCAACTTTTACAGAAATAAAGTATATAAAACCTGCAAGGCAAAAAAGATTTTTGCTGGTGGTTGGTGTAGAAGGGATAAAAAATAGCGGAACGCTAGTAAAAGACTTTGACATCTTAGAAGATGCTGCTAGACTGGCCAATAAGTCAATCAAAGGATTAATCAAAGAGTTTCCTCAATTTGGATATTATATCTATGACACAAAACTTGAAACCTATGTCCTCGAAATCTCAGGATCAAATGAATCCGTCGCAAAATAAAATCTTAGATCTTGGTAAAGGAAATGGCAGAATGGCTGGATCCCCTTTAAAGAACATGCTCAAGGAAAGCGATTTCCACAACTCTGAAGTAAATAAAAACGAAACAATTGATAGGCAGTGGCTTTTAAACCTCCACAGGGAGCTAACCGAAGAGGCTAGATCTTTGTCGGAACGTAAAAACCACGATTACAGTGGCGGGAAAGACTCCACCCACCCCTTCCTAAACTTTACCAGATGCGAATCTATGGGGGTTTGTGCAACAGAGGCTGGTATCATGGTCCGGCTTACCGACAAGATGTCCCGGCTATCCACGTTCATCACTACGGGGTCTTTTAAAGTTAAAGACGAGGCTCTTAGAGATACTATTCTTGATGTAATTAACTATGTTATTATTTTATATGCTTATATTCAAAGCAAAAAAATAATAAAAAATGATTAAACGAGACCTTTGGCTTAAGGAGTATGACGATCTTGCGTAATATAACTGTAAAAATAAAGACAATAAAACAAATAAACAATAATGTTGACTCAGTGGATCAGCAGCTGAATAATCATATTAAAGTAGTCTCACTTTTAAATTCTAATCAATATTTAAAAATTACAACTCAACAACTATTAGAATTTAAAGATGAAGAATTAAATAATATCTGTCGTTAAAACGGCTTAAACACTAATAAGCATTAATACATTTTTAAAAAATTGATAAAAAGATATTTAATCATGAGCGATACTCTAGAGTTTGTGGTCGTCGGTCTCAATTCAATTGGTAGAACCCTGGCAGGACTTTTTTCTGTAAGCAACTTAGGTACAGTAACTTTAATTGATGATAAAAAGGTTTCAGCTAAATGCCTAGCTTCTGGCTATTTAGAAATAGATATCGGACAGTACCGCACAGATGCTACCGCAGATGCTATTAAAGAGATAAACCCCCAGGCAAAGATTAATAAACTTATGAGATTAGACGAGTCAGCAATTCAAACGTTGACTTCAAAGATTAGCGGTAATACAGTCATGCTGTGTTGCGACTCCATGAGTGATAAGTCCAGGCTACACATATGCACAGAAATGAGAAATGCCTGTCTGGCAATATATTTCTTTGGATTTGATGAAGATGGCAGCGATTGCAGTATTACTCGTATTGTCCCAGGAAACGATAATTTAGAAAAAACATTAGAAAACATTCCTGCAGGCAAGGAGAGTCTTGAAAAAGGTAGGTTTGCTGCAGCAAAAGCTTTTGCCTCAACTGTTTTCTTGCAAAAGCTTGAAGATACGAGTTCTAATTTTTCACTAGAGAAGACTTAAAATGCAGCATGAATTAGAGAGTAGGATAGAGATGACTCTACTTTTTTCTCTAAATTAGGTAAAATAGTTTTATGCCTTCACTTATTGATTTAACTCAATACAAAACAAAATCAGAGCTGCAGCTAGCAGATAACCATAATCGACTAGTAGATGCTTTGAATTATAATTTCGACTACACGATTAATCAAGTAACAAGCCCTATACCGGCCACCACATTAGGCAGCTCTCTTGATGTTCTTCACATTAAGCAAAATGGCAGTTTGGGCTATATCAATGTAAGTGATCTTATATCTGCTCAAAGAATACTGAATAATAATCAGAATTCTGTCTTAAAATTAAACCACTCCCTTGCTTTCAATCTGCAAGGAGAGGATGGAAGTCCTAACGCCTACACTATTTTTGCATCCTTTCCAGGCGGGCTTAAAGGCAATAGCGTTACGTTTAAGCAAATTAACCCGTCTGGACACATCCTGGAGATGCATTCAGTTCACCAGTTCCAGGTATTAACTAATGGCGGATACATAAATGTAAATGATGGCTATTTTTCTATAAATTCTCTGAAGGTAGCTGGATATCAGCTACCAACAGAAACTCCTACACTTGGAAAAATCCTTAGGGCAAATTCTCAAGGAAACTTAGAGTTTCAAAATCTTCCGCAGCCCCTCTACTTTGACAGCATAGGTATGAAATACAAGTTAGAGGAGGAGGGACCGATAGCTCTAAAGTCTGTTAACTCCTGGGATACCAGTGCAAACATAGAGCTTCAGCATTTTAAATTTGGATATGCAAATTTACTTCCGTCGAAATCCTCGGGCGCCTTCTTAAAAATGAGGGAACATCTGATACTCACAGTAGAAGATCTTGAGGATAAATCCTATATTCAAATGTATAGCCCATTTTGTTTGCCCCCAGTTAAATCCATGCTGCCGGGGGCTAATCCAGTTGGATCCTTGTGGTATGACAATGCCCAGGAAAACCTGGTCTTGGTCTCCTCTACTGGAATAAAATACATAAATCCTCAAGCTATAGCTCAAACAGTAAATACCGAGGAAGTAAAAGATTTTACTTTGCAGCCGGCCTCAACATTGAGCGTAAGCTCTGGATCCGAAATAAAGCCTGCGCTAAATATTGGGGGCGTTGGGCTTGTATCAACATCCGAATCGCTAAAGTTTATTGTGGCAGGAGGTGCAGTGACCCAGATGTCCAAGGAGGGCATAGTGTCGGCCATAGCAGGATCGACAGGAACTGCAAAAATTCTTCTGAATGCTCAAGCAGCAATTAACAATTCAGTAAACCCCACCTATACATTTAAAGAGGCGGAAGGACTGGGATTGTACAGATCGGACATCAATGGTATGGCCGTGGCTGTAAAGGGCAATCCTGTAATTGAGTTTTCTGATAAGAAAATAAGTACGAAGGGTAATAAAATATCGAATGTCGGCGCTCCGTCAGAAGCCTCAGATGCAGCTAATAAGCAATACGTAGATGCTAGGGTTCCCATTGGAATCACTCATGGCGCCATGCCCATAGTCGACAGCTCCACTGGAGTGTATATTGAAAGTAGTGCTAAGTACTTAGCAGGAAAGTTAGAAATAGGAACAATATCCGAACCAGCAACATTCAAGTTAAACTCTTCAAACGGCGGATCGGTGACCATAAAAGTTCCGACTATAGCTAATAACATAGTTTTTAATTTGCCTAACAACCAACTGGCAAATGGAGTTTTGCAGTACGTAGATGGAGAATCACGATGGGTCAGCGTTGACTCAATTACCCCTAACATGGTAAAGGCCGATGGATCTACAGCACTGAGTGGGGGCCTGAAGATAAATTCTAATACTTCTCCAAATGCTCCTATGATAAGTAGCAATGGAATTGGATTATACGCCGAATCATATACTGAAAAGAAAATAGGATTTTCGGCGAATGGCATTAAACTACTTGAAGTAAATGCCACAAATAATACTCTTATCGGAAAGTCCACCAGCAACAATGCTCCCCTCATAAGATTAACTAATAGTATCAGTAGCTATTCGCCAGAACTTGGAGTCTCAGGTACTCCGACGTATTCGTTTGTTGGCGACAATATGACAGGTATGGGGCAGAGCAAATTACAATCGGTTGCCATGATAGTAAATGGCAACAGTGTTATATCGGCTTCGTCCGACGGAATCAATGCGCACTTAAACAGGATTAAAGGCGTAGCGTATCCGTTGGAAATATCCGATGCGGCTACAAAACAATATGTCGATAGTGTCGTTAAACCTAGGATTGAAATAAGTTTTAGAGTAACAGCACTTCCTATAGGGTGGACAAGTGGCAGCAGTTTAATGCTGTCAATATATGACAGCGCTTTAATATATCAAAGTGCATCAGCTAGTTTGACTTACGAATCGGCAAGTGATAAAACAAGGATAATAATTCCCGCAAATTTCGCACTAAATCCAGATTGTCAAGTATATTTAGAAAACCTCAGATTGATAAAGATGGCCAGCGCTTCAGGCGTAAGGCAAGTTGCCTACGCTACAAACAGAAGCATCCTGATCAACTACGACTTGAACATTGGGAATATAGTTACTATACACTTGCCTTACCAGTAAAGGTAAAAAAAAATGTCACAATCGATGCAAAAGATGGACTTTAAAGTTCATCTAAGGGCTACACCATTCAAACTTACTCCCCTTTTATGGAAGGTAATGGATAATCAGATATCTCTGTTAATAAATAATCCCAACATGGATATAGGCATAAGTTTGGTAAATAATCTAAGAACCAGTGGAAGAGAAAATCCATCAGAGTTCATATTTAATTATGGATGTTATTCAACAGGATTAACTAAGTCTCATGCAGCCTCCGTTATTCGCAGAGGGGCCCTAGGTTCATTCAACTTAAGATTCAATCAGCTGTGCCTTTCTACACTTGCTAGTGCGTCTAATAAAGAAGTAATCAGGCAGAACGCATGTCCTCCAATAGGTTTTGGATATGGCGTAGGATCTGCGGCGTACGTATACCCATGTAAGGGAATCTTCTGCACTAATTGCTATATGCGAAAAGCAAATCAAATCAGAAAGGAATTAGCCAGTAGGCTGGAGCTAAAAGGTACTCCGCCAGAGTCAGCCAAGGCTTTGATTGTAAGATCCTGCAATGTAGGTCAAATTAATTCTTATGGATACGATTTTAATTTAGACGACGATCTATCTGAAAGAATAACTTATAGATTAAAAAAAATAAACTTTATTGCCATAAGAACTATTGGAGCTACAATGGGCCAGGGTAGAGTACCGATAGCGTGTACTACTACTGCAATAATACTGGATGCAGAAAATATAGAGACAGCCACTAAATCCTTAACAAAATTAAAGGCATCAGTGTTTAAGAAAAATCCAAATAGAACAATCGAAGTTACTTCTGAGCAAGGCCTAGACAATATATGCCTACGGCTGTATGATTCCCCACCCGTATGTTTGGCGGGTATATCTTCAGATGGAATACATAACTCGATGCTTCAACACAGTCTAGAAAGTTATAAGTCTATTGTAAAAGGAAAGAAAAAAGCAATTATATTTGGAACAGGAGTTATTTAAATTGAGTAATAAAACAATGAATACGCCGGCAGCAGCAACAGCAGTAGTTGGATATTCGTACGAAGAGGCCGTAGCGGCATCTGCCGAGTATTTCAATGGCGACGATCTTGCCGCAAGAGTATTTGTGGATAAATACGCATTGAGAGATACCGAGCAAAACTTGTTAGAGAAAACCCCAGAGGATATGCATAGGCGAATTTCCAAAGAGTTTGCCAGAATAGAGGCTGCCAAGTTTAAAGATCCATATACGGAAGAGGAGATCTTTCAAGCTTTGCACAAGTTTAATAGAATTGTGCCACAAGGCAGTCCGATGTACGGAATAGGCAATCCTTATCAGATCATTAGCCTAAGTAATTGCTATGTAATTCAAAGTCCACAAGATTGCTATGCAGGAATATGCAGAGCGGACGAGGAGCTGGTTCAGATCAGTAAGAGACGGGGCGGATGCGGCATAGACATATCCACCCTTAGACCTGAAGGCACTTTGACCAAAAATGCTGCCAGAACCAGTACTGGTAGCCTCACATTTGCTGAAAGATTCTCAAACTCCATACGAGAGGTTGGGCAGAATGGAAGACGTGGAGCCCTGATGCTCACCCAGTCGATCCACCACCCCGATGTGGAAAAATTTATTTCCTGCAAGAAAGATCTTACTAAAATTACAGGAGCTAATATTTCTGTCAGACTGAGCGATGAGTTTATGTTTGCCGTAGAAAGTGAAAAGCAATATGAGCAAAGATGGCCTGAAGAGAATGCCAAACAGTCAAAGATGGTTGATGCTAAAAAGATATGGAATGCGCTGATTGAAGCCGCCCATGCAACTGCCGAACCAGGCATGTTGATATGGGATAACATCCTCAAAGAGTCTATTCCTGACTGCTATGCCAACGAGGGGTTTAAGACCGTATGCACTAATCCGTGCTCTGAAATACCTTTATCCGCATACGATTCCTGTCGGTTAATGCTGCTGAATGCATACTCATATGTATCTGAACCTTTTACAAAGAAGGCCAAATTCGATTTCGACAGATTCCGCAAAGATGCTTATATGCTTCAAAGACTTATGGACGATATGGTCGATTTGGAACTAGAGTGCATAGACCGCATTCAAGCCAAGATTGCTGCAGATCCGGAGGATGCTGCATTAAAGTCGCACGAAGCACAGCTATGGGAAAAGATTCGCACAGCGGCAGTTAATGGCCGTCGTACTGGATCAGGCATGACCGCAATTGGAGATACGCTTGCAGCACTTGGAATTTCCTACGGTTCGAAGAGGGGAATCTCCATGATTAACTTCATATACAAGGAGTTCAAGCTGGCCTGCTATTCCTCATCAGTAGACATGGCCAAAGAAATAGGAGCTTTTCCGATATTTAATGCGGAACAAGAGGCCAACAATCCATTCCTTATTAGAATAAAGGATGAGGATTCTGCGCTATATGAAAATATGCAAAAGTATGGCAGACGCAACATAGCCCTGCTTACGACTGCACCCTGTGGCTCAGTGTCTATTCTCACGCAAACTAGCTCCGGCATTGAACCCCAGTTCATGATCCAACCTTACACCCGACGCAAGAAGGGAAATCCTGGAGACAAGAACTTCCGATCTGACTTCGTAGATCAAAGCGGCGATCACTGGATGGAATTTACTGTGTATCCGCCTAAGGTGTCAGAATGGATGAGGGTTACCGGAGAAACTGATCTTTCAAAGAGCCCATGGGCTGGAGCTACAGCTCAAGAAATTGATTGGGAAAGTAGAGTAAGCATTCAAGCAGCAGCACAAAAGCACATAGATCATGCTATTAGTAGCACTATTAATCTACCTTCAGATACATCTGTCGAAACGGTCAATAAAATATACTTAAAAGCCTGGAAATCAGGCTGCAAGGGTATGACGATCTATCGAGATAAATGTCGAACGGGAGTCTTGGTGTCCAAGGAAGATCCTAAGCCAAAAAAGAAAGATGATTACAAGCGGCCAAACATGCTGCCTTGTGAAATCTATCACTATACAGTAGGCTCTGTTCCTTATTTTGTACTAATCAGCCTTAATGATGCCAAGCCTTATGAGGTATTTGCTGGAATCAATAAGAACGACGATGCAGAGCCCATCATTCCAAAAAGATTCAAAGCCGGCACATTGACTAAGATGGGCCGAGGTCATTACAAAGGTCAGTTTGTAGACGACCAAAACGAGGGCGAGTTACTTCAAATCAATAAGCTCGGTAATCTGGTGTCTAGCGAAGAGGGGGCGATTACCCGCCTTTTATCTACGCTACTGAGGCACGGCGTCGAAGTTCACCACCTAGTGCATCAGCTTGAAAAAGTGAAAGGCGACATGTTCTCTTTTTCTAAAATTGTTGCTCGTGCGCTAAAGAAGTACATTCCAGATGGCACAGAAGTTACTGGAGAGGTTTGTGAAAGTTGTAGCACTAAAGATAAGTGTATTTTAGTTAGGCAGGAAGGGTGCGTTACCTGTAAGTCCTGCGGTTATAGCAAATGTGGATAAGGAGTAAAAATGAATAATAATAATTTTGAAGCGGTTGTAACTGGAAACCTGGCCGAAACCCCCATTAATCCGAAAAGGGGTCTAATGAGTCCTACTGAAGTTATGGCGTTTGAAAAGCCTGAAACTTTAGAGGAAGCGGAGAAAATATTAAAATTAGATAACCTGTGGGAAACAATATCGGATGAACATTGGACTGAGCCAAAATTAGGAGAAAGTATTTCAAATACTTTTAGACGAACTACTAAAAAGCTGCCTGTTGAAGGCGGATACTTGTACTCAGTGGCAACGTATGTAATGACCTACATTCGTGGAGTTGCAGATAATAGCGTATCTGAATCCATAACGTTTGTCCCATTTAGCGACATTAAACTGACTAATTTTACCCCAAAAACTAAAACTACCAAGAAGTAATTTGCATAAAATCTTGCAATAAGATAAATAGTGGTGTAAGGAGCCAAATATGCCTTACACCACTATTTATTTGCAGTATGCTGAAAGTAGAAATGAAGAATCCGATCTTTCTGAGATAGACGAACCAGAATCCGAAGACGAAGATTATGAAAATTTAGACGACAGAGTGTTTGTAGAATTTACTCCTTTAAAAATATGCGCAAAAGAACCAAAAGAAGATTTCATAGAATTAGAGTTGGATTTTGATGCAAAAATAGGGGATATACTACATTTAGTCATTGTTAGATATAACAACTACAGGGCAGGACTGTTGGAAGAATGGTGCTTAGAAAAGGTTCTGGAGAGTGGTGACGAGGCGGAAGAATTCGTAGAAGCCTTGGAAGATGGATTTAGCATCTCTGAGTGCGCAGAAGGCAGAGGACATGAATCTCTAATAGTCAAAGCTGAAGTATTCAGTATGCAGTTGCATAAATAGAAACAATGCACAACCCTAAACTACAACTACTAAAAGCCATAGGTATCGTATTGTTTTGGGCAGCACTAGTGCTGTCTTTTAATGGTTGGATTTAATTAAAACTTATTCTAATGGCAATTATCTATAAAATTACCAATACAGTCAACGGCAAAATCTACATTGGCTACACCAACCAAACGCTTAAAAGTAGATGGGCAGAACATTGCAAAGCCAGTAGAAACTTAGCTAACAGAAGGGGCAACTCAAGATTTATGCGCGCTATTAGAAAATATGGCGTCGCCGCTTTTGTCAGAGAAATTCTTATTGAAGACGAAGACGCAGAAAAATGTTTAAATTACTGGGAACCTTTTTTTATTGCTAAATTCAACTCAACAGATCGAGCCATAGGCTACAATAGCACTAGTGGGGGCGGGGTAATGTTCACTTATACCCCTGAAGTCCTAGCTAAAATAAGTGCTGCAGCAAAAGCTAGATGGGCAGATCCTGAATACGCAGCTAAAACGAGTGCTGCAGTAAAAGCTAGATGTGCAGATCCTGAGGTTAAAGCTAGACGGAGTGCTGCAGCAAAAGCTAGATGGGCAGATCCTGAGGTCAAAGCTAAAATGGGTGCTGCAGTAAAAGCTAGATGGGCAGATCCTGAATACGTAGCTAGACAAAGTGCTGTATCAAAAGCTAACTGGGCAGATCCTGAATACGTAGCTAAAATGAGTGCTGTATCAAAAGCTAACTGGGCAGATCCTGAGGTCAAAGCTAAAATGAGTGCTGCAATAAAAGCTAAATGGGCAGATCCTGAATACGCAGCTAAAATAAGTGCTGCAGTAAAAGCTAACTGGGCAGATCCTGAGGTCAAAGCTAAAAAAAGTGCTGCATCAAAAGCTAACTGGGCAGATCCTGAGGTCAAAGCTAAAATGAGTGCTGCAGTAAAAGCTAGATGGGCAGATCCTGAATACGTAGCTAAAATGAGTGCTGTATCAAAAGCTAACTGGGCAGATCCTGAGGTCAAAGCTAAAATGAGTGCTGGAATAAAAGCTAAATGGGCAGATCCTGAGGTTAAAGCTAGACGGAGTGCTGCATCAAAAGCTAACTGGGCAGATCCTGAGGTCAAAGCTAAAATGAGTGCTGGAATAAAAGAAGCATGGCGTAAACGAAAGGAACAAAACAATGTCAATAGTGCCACGACTTGAAGAAAAGGAAATGCTCGATACGTTTCAACCGCTCCACGATTTTGTCGTGATTCGCAAGTGGAAGGCCCCCGAGACAACAGCGGCAGGAATCATCGTGCCAGACGACCGCAAGGACTATCAGTCTAAGCGAGGCACCGTGATCAAGATAGGCAGTTGTGAGAATTTAAAGGTTCGTAAGCTGCCAGTACCCAACGTCAAGGTAGGAGACGAAGTTCTATTTACAGCATTCTCAGGTTCTGAAGTTCCTATGCCTGATGGGTATCTGATCATGAGGGTTACAGAGTTGTTAGGAGTGCTAGAATAATAATGCTGTATGATAAATTTTTGCTGCCTGTAAGCCCCTCTTGCAAATTACAGTCGGCACAACGTACGCTCAAACTGCCTAAAAAGCCCCTGTACAATCAACCCGAAAAAGCCATGGAAGTCTTTAAGCTAATGAGACTAAAGTTTGACAGACTTAATTTAGTGGGCCGCCCGCTATCAACCAAAAATCTTCTTGAGATAGCCAGAGCGGCAGCCAAAGTAACAGGCTGTGAAACAGAAATAGCTAGAAATCTCTTACAGCCATTTAACTCTTGCTATATAAACAAAAGAACGCAAGATATTATATGCTGGCAGGTGGCCGGAAACAGAAAAAGAATGAATAACCTACAGCCTCACGTCTACAATTCTGCTACATTTAATTTAGGCTGGATGTCTGGGGTTATAGCGGAATATGTAAGCGAAGACGCTTCTAAGATCGGGGCATACAGAGTAAGGATAATGGACGGTCCTGCTGCAGGATTAGATATGTTCATGTCTGTCCCGAAGAGAATAAAACTTATGTCTGATGTGCTGGGGGCTACCTATAAAATAGACAAAGACAAAATGCAATTGTCAGATTACAGACAGGCAGTTCAGATGCAGGTTGCAGTCTATCCGGAACAGTTGGACATCGTGCAGTTTACGTCAGGAGCCGGACATATAAACCTTAAGCATCTTACAAAGGTAAATTCGATTGCAGCTTTAAAGACAACTGCAAAACAAAGAAAAAATAATCTAGAACTTGTAAAAACAAGAAATAAATTATGTCAATATGGCTTTAGACATCCTTGCCATATTTGTAAAATAGGCTATGATGAGTGTTCAAGAGGATGTTTGCCTCGATCCATAAAAGATGTTAAGGAAAATATAATCCTATTAATCAAAGGAAAAAACATATGTCAGAAAACTTTAGAAGAGGCTTAGATATACCGGTAAACTTCCCCCTGCCGTTCAATCCACGGCATATGCTGTCTATAAATCCGCACGGATCTACGACAGCAAATGAAACATACGTCCCTCAACATGACATCCTGAATTGTGTTCCAGGGGCATTTGTAGGAATGTGCAAGTTAATCCAATCCGTGGACACCGAGGTATCTACTGGCACATTGAATATCTCGGAAGAGGAAATGCAAAAGGCTGTTTTGGCTCTTAGATATATCCTATCAAAAGACGGTTTGGCCCATGGCACTGTGGAAGAAGCATATGTAGCCTCCGGATTTGTCAACCTATCATGGCAAGCAAGAACATGGGTTCTCAAAAATCTTGGAGACATAATGATTAGAATGTGGCATCAAGCAGCTATAGCCCGGGTAAACAACATTAAAGACTTCAGAGATTTCCCTATCAATACGGCTGCTGAATCTTTGTTAAAATCTCTTGGAAAAGGATTAGACTAATGCCAAAGGAAAATTTATTAAAAAAAATTGCCATTAATGAAAAGTCTGAAATTGGGTTCATAATGGAAATTCAAGAACTTGCTGGCACAAAGATATATATGGGGATACCTTTGACCGGGACTGGAAACTGGGTGTCTATAAACCCCAATGTATTTGACGCTCCTGTCAATGCATTGGCACTTATGGAAATAGCCATGCATGTGAGCCCGCCTAAAAAACTTTTAGAAAAGAAAAATTTTTCAATAGAAAAAACGGATGCTCCGATTGCAAAATGGGACGCCTTGTTTACAATGGAGCCTGGATCAGACCTTAATAATATTATAAACTCATTGTTCAAACTGGACCCAGATAAACATATAAATCACGACATCGGCGATTTTCACGTAGATAACGAAGACGAAGAAGAAACTAATTGATCTTATCTGCGTCAAACTCAATAATAGTTTGCCTTGATCTAGCTCTTGCCAATACTGGCATAGCAGTTCTTGCCATTAATCCCACTGAGGATGAGCTTCTTTATGTGGACACTGTCCATACAGAGAAGACAGATAAAGCAAAACTGAAAAAGGCTAAGATGCGAGTATCAGACGATGAGTGGCGCAGAACTACAGAATTGGCACAATCTTTAGAGAAACTTCTCATGGAGTACTCTCCATGTCATATATTTATAGAGTGCCCTACAGGCGGATCAAAGAGTGCTCAAGCAGCCAAAAGCATGGCGATTGCCAGAGGTGCTGCTTGTGCTATTATAGGTGGATTTAAAATCCCTACTACTCTCGTGACTCCGTTTGAGGCTAAACGTGCAGCCACTGGCAGCACATCGGCCTCTAAAGATCAAGTTAAAAATTCAGTTGTTAATCAATTTCCTAAATTTAATGGCTGGATAAAAGGAAAACGTGGACAAATACTTGAAGGAAAAAATGAACATGTCTATGATGCGCTGTCCGTTTACATGGCCGCAAAGCAAACAACTATATACAAGGAGCTAAAAAATGACACAATCAACAGCAACAACAAAAGTATCTCTACTCAATGAAAGCACTTCGTTTACCAGAATTCCTAATCCAAATGGAGAAGGCGAAATGTTGGAGGTCAAAGTAACCACCAAAGTTCGTACTCCTCTTGGAGTCACGCACGACACCACTCAATCCTTTTTTCTAAACGGGGAAGAGGCTAACGACACTCTTGCCTCTTTAAGAGTAATCCACAACAACTTGCAGCTTGCCCTCATGAAAATGCAGCAACAACAAGAAGTTAAAGAAACCGATAAAAGTGAACCTTCCCCAGGCGCAGATCTATCTGTGAGTAAGTCCGCAGGAGAGTGATATGCTCATCCCAAGCGATAGGATATTCTCTCCCGCCAAAGCGGCAGAAACTGCAAAAGATACCGAATTGGTATCAGAAGATGCCATTGCACCTAAAGACGAACTAAAAAGTTGGTCCAAAGATTATGAGTTGTTCTTTGTGAACACCATGCATATGTATCTTCGAATTCCTGTCAGCTTGTTTGAGATGTATGCAAAGCAATTTGATAAGAAATTGCACATAATGCATTTTGTGCTCCCAGGTTCGATACTTGTAGAGGATGTAGTGGCTCCAGCTGGATTCTCAAATCCCGAACCTGGCTGGAGCCGCTATGTGCAAGGGGTACCTAAAAATGAATGGCAACACTTTCACGACTGGATGATCAACTCAAAGTGGATGGCCAAAAACTCTAAAGGTAATAAAATTTTATATGGGTGTGAATCTCAAACAGTGCAAGTTCGTGATCCTGTAAAACTGCAGACTATGCAGATAGTTGGAATAAAGGAGTTTGTGCCAATAACCTTTTTTCTGCCTACAAACCCTGCAAGCAGACTGTATCTAAATATTAAAAATGGACCTCCATTTAATTGTATATACGTATCTAGAAATAGTCCAGGTGCAGGAGAGGCCGCAGCTTTATTTCAAAAATTAAGGCAAGCACCATGAAAGTAAACTTTCATGAAACTGATCCTATGGAGTCCGACGCCTCCTTTCCAAAAGATAACAAAGGAGTAGTCATGCTGGTAGAACCCTCATTTTACGGAAAGTCAAAAAGCGCAATCATATGCGTTGTAAGCACTACATCAAACTCCGGCAAATGGTTATACAGGTATAGACTAAAGGTGAGCGACAGCGGAAAACTTATACTTGAAGATTTGGGCGAAATCAGAAAACTTGAAGTCGACCAATAGTATAAATTTATACGCATAGCGTGTTATAATAAATTACCAGTCGTTTTGCTGTGAATCGGTCGCAGCAAAGTCAATTGGTCAGGCCCTCCGCTTATCCTATGGATAGGCGGTTTTTTTATTGGAGAGTCAAATGCAGAAGACCAGCAAGGACGTTGTGTCTCAAAAACAGGGATTCGTTAGCGTGACCGTGGCGTTTGGTCATATCAACGAATGGGAATCGGCATACGTGGAAAGCAGTCGAACCAGAAACTGCACCTACGTAGGAAGAACCGATCAAACTACCAGGGCTTTTATGATCATGAAAGCCAATGGAAAGTCGACGGCCATTGCTCAGCAATGGCTAGCTTGGAATGAAGGCGAAAACAGCCATCTTGCCTTTTACTGGGTAACGGATCAGAATGTGGCTATTCAAGACGAAAATATCAAATGGTACTTTGAAGGCCAGATATATTCGATCTATGATCTTCCAAGAGTAGTTAATTTTGAGGGCACCGGAGCAGTTAGAATGCATGTTGCTGGAGTCGCTCCGTTGGCCACACTAGCGCTCCGAAACCAAGAGTTGTGCAAAGCGTACAGATCTATGTCTATGCTTGTCAACGAGCCCATACTGTGGGTTCCGAGGACAAACATAATAAATCAAAAGGATTTCATTATGGAATGCCTTTTTCGACATCTGTGTGCGGGGGTTGGATCTAGCAAAAGCCCAGTCTATTTTCAGATGAGGCAATTGATGGAAAGGGAATTTGGAATGTCGCCATGGGAGATGTATCTCGCGGCAGGCTGCAAGACAGAGATTATGTGCTACGATGTTTTTAGAAAGAAAGGCATGATAGCTAAATGTTACAAAATTTTGGATGCCTTGATTGAAACTCCTCTTGAAATGCTTGGAGTTTCGATAAATGTGGCCAAGAAATGGTTAAAGACAAAAGATTTTATCAAGCTCTCCACTTACATGCCTTGGTGGTTTGCAAATGATGATTCTCCGTATAAGGTGCCAGAAGTAGAAGATACCTACATCACGGCAAAACGGGTGGAAAGCACCTTTACCTCTTCTCGTAGCTTCATTCCTGCAAGGGAGCTAGGTTATGATACTGGGTCCAAGAGTTTTGATAAAGCCGATAACACTATAGTTGAAATGAAAACCCCGATGCAAATTCCTCCAGACGTTATAAGGGAACCAGCATTGGAGACTCAAAACATTCAAAGTTAACCGTAGCCCTATCTCCTCAGGAGGCCCCGAAATTAATTTTCGGGGCCTCCTATGGAGTCTTAGCGCCCTCTAAATAATTTCAAGCTTTTAGCATTCAAAGAAAATGGTAAATACATATATCACTCACGTCATACGCTGTCTTTATAAATCAAATACTTTGGAGCTTTCTGAAATCTCCAAACTAATAGGAGCATCTGAAAAATTTTGTAAAGAAATATTAGAAAAAGAAGAAAACAGATATACGGAAGGGCTGACTCTAGAACATGTGGATCGCATAGTGGATTTCTTTGGAATGGCAATCTTTGGCAACTCTTTCTGCAAAGATCTATTTACTCCGCAAAAATCTCATTATAGAAACTGGGAAAGCTTAGAAGAAAACGAAAAGGAAATGATCAATATTGGCGCAACTATAACCGGCGGGAGCTCTATTAAATCTGCAAACGCCGTCAGCTATGCAAAAGAATGTTATCACTTTATTGATAGCTGTGAACAGATGATCTCTGTGATAAAAGAATCAGGATCGTCTGACGATGGAATTGAAAGTTCTGAAAACTAACTCTTTATATTAGGAATAAAAATAAATGACATCATCAATTAATTACGTAGAGAAGCTTAAGCAGTATCGCAACGCAAACATTCCCTTGCTTATTTTTGGCGGTCCTGGCATCGGCAAGTCTGAGATTTGCAAACAGGCAGCGGGTGGCGATGAGGTTAAAGACGTCCGTCTCAGCATGCTGGAGCCAATCGACATGCGCGGTATGCCAGTCATAAACAGGAATGGGGACGGTTCTCAGTTTAATGTTGAGTGGGCAAAGCCTGACTTTCTGCCTCGTGACGGCAAGGGCGTCATTCTATTCGACGAGTTGAATACTGCCGATCCTAGCGTCCAGAATGCGGCCCTACAGTTCATCCTGGATCGTCGCTGTGGTCCACACAAACTTGGAGACGGGTGGTGGATCGTAGCCTGTGGCAACAAAAGTAGCCACAAGGCTCATGTCAATCCGCTTAGCGCTCCGTTGCGAAATCGTTTCGTCATTCTAGAAATGCAGCCAGATTTTAATCAGTGGCGTAACTGGGCGATTAATAAGAATATTCATGAGAATGTCTTAGGATTCATGAGCAGCACCGGCGGACAGCATTTGTACTCTGATCCAACTGATGAATATGGCAACTTTCCAACTCCTCGTGGTTGGACTATGGTCAGCCATCTGCTTAAGAGCCGCATTATCGAACGTGAGGCGATTGAAGGTGCAATTGGCAAGGGTGCTGCAAACTGGTTCTTACAGTATTGCAACGAAATCAAAGTGATGCCAAATATCGACGATCTACTGGAAGGCAAAGCAATATATCAGGATGGACCTAACAAGTTGTCCATAACGTACGCCGTCGTAAGTAATATTCTGTTCCGTGCGATTAAGAATCCAAATGTCATCGATAAGGGGGCTGCGATCATGCTGTCAATTCGTCCAGAAATCAGCTCTCTATACTTTGGCGGCCTGCTTGGACAAAAAAGTGACAAATTCTTGATAAACGTAATGAAGTCTCAGAACACTAAGGATTGGCTTTCTAAGCACCGAAGTCTACTCATTCCATATGAGGTGCAATAATGGAAGAAATTGATCCATCAGAACTGCAGTCAGCTAAAAAGAGGGTGAATAAATGTATGTTCAATATGTTCCGGGATTTTCCATTCTGGGCATTCTTGATCGAGAAGTGCAACGTCAAACTAACTAATAACACCGATAAGGTGCCAACAGCATGTATAGACAAGCACGGCAACATTTATTTCAGTAAGTTATTTTTCGACTCCTTGTGCGACAACCACATACATTTTGTGCTTGCCCATGAGGTCATGCACTTATTGCTGGATCACCACAATAGGCGTGGTGCGAGAGAGCCATTTATATGGAATGTAGCTGGAGATGTGCTAATCAACGAAATGTTGCAAGATCATTTTAATTCCAGCGGCATTCATACATCGTTTACGTCTGGCTATGTAACGTCCAAATCATTGGATATTTCTATTGACCACAATTCTGTTACCACTGAGGAGGTATACGACAAGATAGTTCAGGAGGCTGGGGAAGAAGTAAAAAAGATGAAGAGCAAGAACAACAATTCATCAAAAGAGACAGGGGGTATCAGCAATGATATTGTCGACTGGGGGCCAGGAGAAGAGCCTAATTCAAATAATATTAGAGACAAGTCTGAGGATACCCCTACTAATGGAAAGGAGTGGGCAGAGGCCGGATTGGAGGCAGCAACTCGAAGCAGAATGGCAGGAAACTGCCCTGAGTTCATGGAGCGACGTATAGACAAGCTCATAAATCCAGAAGTGCCTTGGCACGAAGTACTAGCATATTACCTTCGGCAGAAGTTTTGTATGAACAGTAGGAGCAGGCATACGTTTACTCCACCTAACAGGAGATATCTACATCAGGACATTATTCTTACTGCTAGAAAAGGATCCAAAACGCCTAGCGTCGCCTTCTCCGTAGATACCTCTGGATCTATGTCCCCGCAAGACATAACCAAGGGTATCTCGGAAATGGATGCAATACGAAAGATGTACAAGGTTCCTGTTTATTTTATGGAGGCCGATTGTGACGTTCATAAGGCCAGGTGGGTACAGCACTATGAGCCTATTCCAACAGCTGCTGGAGGAGGAGGAACTTCTTTTGTTCCAGTAATAGAGCACTTAAAGAACAATAAGCTCGATGTCGACGTGCTTATTTACTTTACTGACGGGTATGGAGAATTTGGAGCAGACCCAGGATTTGACGTTATTTGGATAATTAACACGGACGTTAAGGCACCATACGGAAAGACAATTAAGGTAAATAACTAAATGACAAGGGGATGCACGAGATGTAAGTGCATCCCCTTAATGGAGTATAAACATGAAATATTACGTATCTTTAGAGAACAATTTTATAGATATATGGACACTAAACAAGCGGTTTAACTCTCTAGGAGGTTTGTCAGCGCCCAAACTTCCTTTGGATTATTTTCTGAAGAGCCCTGCTCCGCCATTCGTAGCAGGAAATGTATTGTATACACCTTTGCAGGTGGGTGTGGGGCAAGGCGGCGGAGTATTTGGCTTCTTAATAACAAAGGTTGCAAATAAGCTGAATCTACTAGAGAATCATATTAAGTTGCTGGAGACCGATCAAGATTTTAAAGACGCCGATTTTAAACTAAGTGCTCAGTCCTTGAAAATGCTAAAGTCTCTTGCCCCTAATTCAAAAGCATTTCCAGGATACGATGACAACTGGCATATTAAAGGATTTAAGTGTAGGGCTGAGGATGTGATAAAAGCCTATGCATTTGGCTATTTGAAACTAAATGACAGTAGACCGCTGCTTGAAGCAATATGCCAATCAGATTACAATCTTCAGCAATTCTTAGGTGATAAAAGAAACAGCATGTCTCAGGTCTATTCCAATGTGATGGAATATTACACGAATGGCGAAGGAAAAAGCTCCTGGGGCCTGAAGTATATGGGTCAAAGGCTAACTCCGCACTTTGAAAGAACTAACAAAGTTCTTAATGAAGATTGTGTAATAAAGTGGAGGAAGCCAAACAAGAACTCCAAATGGCCTTATACTCTTGACCACCACTGGTTTGAATCTCAAGAGTCTGCAATTTCTCTGCAGCATCACACCTTGGCTGCTCTCATGGGTAATACCCATAGACTACATAAGGAAAGCTTGTTCTCCAATCTTCCGGTATTCAGCAGTATTAATTTGTTGGAAATGTGCAGAAAGAGCGTTGAACTCTTTTTCTGCAATATTCAAAAGATATTAGGAAAACATACTAATGAATACGGTCGATATGTTGGAATGGTAAATGATCTGGATTGGCCTAATGGGAAATTCTCTAGTCGTAAATTGACCGCCGAGGTGTTCCCAGTCAAAGCTTGTTTGGCTCTTGGGGTAATGCCCACATTCGATGCATCGGGGGCCTTTGATAAATTTGTTACTATTGGTGACAAACTATTTAATAATACAAAAATTTTGTATTACGCAATAGATCCAGAAACATTCGTTGATCGACGTCCAGATATTACATTACTGTTATGCTATAGCGTTGGTTTAATGAGTTTAGAGCAGTTAGATTTAATTCTGGGGCCAATTAGCGCAACTTCAGAACTTTTAAAGTCCGACAGCATGAAGATAAATTTGAAACTCAGCAATAATGTCGTATGCTGTACGCCTATAGAGGCTGCGAATTTGAAAATAACGGAAATTCTTTCCAAACAAGGAATTGTATTTTGTGCAAACAGAAATGCTTCAACTTCTTTTTCCATATTATCAAATGATAAAGCTAAAGAGTTTGAAGAATCAGATCCATTGGCATTAACCCAGGTTTTTAAAGACCCGGCCTATCCTTGATAGACATAGCGGTTATGGTAGATAAATCGGATAAGTCATCTAAATCTAACATAAATTCCCCACTAGGAATGAGGGTCGGCATTGGCCCAGGTTCTTCTCAAAAGAATCCTGTAAAGATTACAGATAACTCATTAGGATGGGGGACAGTTGCTAAAATACCGGTCCCCCCAGCTGCTGAAATAAGGACGTTTCAAGAACCGCTGGGACTAATTCCAGCATTGATAAATGGTGGAATTATTAAAGACGAAAAGTTAGAAAAAATAAGTCTCGTGCAGGCAGAACCTAACTCTAGCTCTAAAATAAAGTCGCAAGAATCGTCGATCTCTGGCAAAAAAAGAGCAGTAAAGGAGAATGCCCTCCCTACTGCTCTTTCTTTTATGAATCAAGGACATACCATGAAAATAGTAGAAATTGATTGGTATGGAGCTAAGCTTTTGATACAGTGTATAGACGTAATTTATCAAAAGGCAAATTTTAATAGAGGCGGTCAAGAGTGGCTGATGCTTGAAATCCCTTTAAATAAAGAAACCTTAAAGCCAAGTTGGCAGCCTCCTGTAGCACAACTGGAAGAAAATGGTAGAATATCTGTACCAGAATTTTACTGCACTATTGATGAACATAAACTTAAATGCCAAATTTTAAACATAGAGCTGCTAGATCTAAAGTCTATGAGATATATACTGATTTTAAGAGTGTTAAATTAACGCATTTATTAAATAAAAATTCTAATGCAAAATTGATATAAATTTATCTAAATTTTAAAAGAATGTTTGAAAAATGAATAATAATGAATTTATAAAAAAAGGCATAGTAGAAAATGAGTCCGAATCCAATATAGTAAAAACGGCATCTGATGAAGTTATGGATAAGGTAAAATTATGTAAGCTAGGATGCAAATGTAGATGCAGGACAAATAATAGTAAAGAGGAAACTAAAAATGAAAATAGTCAATAACATTCAAGAAGCTATTCCTCTAATGATAAAATCCGTTGTAACCAGCGATCTGGTACTAATGAATACATTACTGGATAAGTTTCCAAAACTTATAACCATGAAAAACAAGAGCGGACATAATCTACTCATGTTAGCTGCATACTATAGTCACCCCAACATAATAAACTACTTGATTTCATTTCATGTTATTGCCAACCCTTCCATAGATCCAGATGAAAAGGATAATGATGAGCTGACGGCATATGATTGGGCGGTATTGTCTGGTAACGAATTTGCTAGAAGTCTTTTATCTAAGGTAATGGGCGATAAGGATGATATTTAATGACAGGATTTCCATTAAACGGTAATTTTGCACCTCAACGCAGGGCGTTGGCTCATGCAGACAATGTGCCCAGTCCGTTTCTGGACTATGCCTCACTGTATTTGCCTACAAACCTTAATGAAGCGTTTGAAATTGCCGAATTGATGTACTACAGCAATCGTACTTTTGCCCAGGCAATAGAGTACTTAGTTTCGTATTTCACAGGATGCGACATCAATATTATGGCTAAGGACGAAGAAAAGAGCCATGAATACAAAAAGTTTCTAATTGAAAAGATGGATATCAAGTCCACGATGTTCATGATAGGCAGGGATGTCAAGGTATATGGCAATAGCTGCATATCGGTACTGGCTCCATTCAAGAGATTTTTAACATGCCCCAATTGTGGCTCCAGCAGGCCTATACATTCTGTTGACTATAAATTTACTATGAATAATGGATTCAGCTACCGCTGCGAGCATTGCGGTAAGCATTGCACAGTTAAGAATCCAGACGACAGGCCTACTTTGCAGGAAAATGAAATATATATAAAGCGCTGGAACATAAAAAACATACGTATAGTGGGGCACCAGTATGGAGGTAAACCTCAGTATTACTATGAAGTACCCACAGCTGACATTCAGCAATTGCAGGCTGGGAATAAAGTATTCCTAGAGAGCATACCTTGGGGAATAGTGCAATCGATAAGATCTGGAACCCTGTTTCAATTCAGCGAAGGTATGGTCCATCACTTTTCGATAGGAAATCTTAGCGATATAAAATTGGGGGAATGGGGACTCCCCCCTGTCATAGCCGGATTCAGAGACGCATACTTGGCACAAATACTAAAAAGAAACAATGAAACCATAGCCCTAGACCACATGTTACCAATCAGGATGGTTACTCCTGCTCAAATTGGAGCTGGCGGAGATTTCATGAAGAGTATTAACATAGGATCATTTGGACAACAAGTCATGCGCTCAGTGGAAAGGGCCAAAAAAGATCCTACCGGATGGCAGTGGCTGCCAATGCCTGTTAATTATCAGCTGATCGGAGGCGAGGGCAAGTCATTTGTTGTACCTCAGCTGTTAGAGCAGGCACAATCTGATTTCCTAAACGGAATAGGAATTCCAGTAGAGATGTACAGAAAGAATTTAAGTGTTCAGACTGCTCCGTTTGCGGCAAGGCTATTCGAAGCTGGAGAAGCTCACTTCTTACATGGGTTGCAGTCCACTTTGTCTTGGATAGTAGATAGAATAAGTGCAATATTAAATTGGATCCCCTGCGAAACAGTGCTGACACGTCCTACCCATGCAGACGATATCGAGCGTCGAATGATGATGCTCCAGATGATGATGCAAGGAATTGCTGCAGAGCAAGACGTCCTCAATCTATTTGGATTGAATTGGAAGGAAACTTTCAAGAAACGACAGCTCGAGCAAGAGTTCAAGATGCGAGAGGAGAAAGTCTATCAGGATCGTATGCAGAAGGCACAGGAGAACGAGCAGATACTGGCTGCTCCTCCTGGAGCAAACATTGCAGCACCTGGGCAGGTCGCAGGAGCAGGCGGGATGCCAGGAGGCCCAAACATCGGAGGCGCAGGCGGAATGCCTCCGGCTGCATCGATGCCTCCAAATGGAGTTGCAGGGCCTATGTCCGCGGGTCCAGGCAAAGATCTGGATAGTTTCTTTGCAGATGCGCAGGCCAGAGTTAATGAGATTATGGCAACAGCGCCACTGGGATCGTCACAAAGAAGGCAGATTCTGGACCAGATTAAGGCTCAAGATCCAAATCTACATGCAATAGTAAAATCCATGCTGGATCAGATAACTCAACAGGCTGCCAATCAAGGTAAGGAACAGTTAAGACAGCCTGCACCTGTTCAGTAAATAAGCTAACGTTTAAAAAAGGAACAGCCCATTAAACCGGGCTGCTATTATGCGATATTCATACCGACTTAATAAAAGAAATTTAAAACTTCAAAAGAATTTTTTTAACGGCAAAGAATACGTATCTAAGAAGGACAACCGAGAAGTAAATATTGAAACTGCAGAAAATGGAAATGTAATAATATCCGCTAAATTGCATCAAAACACCATTGCTAAAAAGATATTATGCCTTTATAATAATGAAGATGAAATATATGTGTCATATGCAGGCTGGAGAACAAAAACTACCTCAAGCGCCATTAAAGCATTGATACCGACTGATTGGGAATACTGTAGTGGAAGTGTCATAGCCCCCAGCGGAGCCAAGATGTCCATACCACTATACGGATTTCTAAAATTAGTAGACCCTGTAAAAGCTCACAAAGAGTCCTGGATATCTGATATCTAAAAAAAATTTCCATGCCTTTATAGCATTGGCATTTTCTTACCGTTAGTATTGCTACTTACTAAGAAACGCAAATCCTGCGTTTCTTTTTAGCTATTAAGCCACATTAAAAGTACAATTATATGACTTAAAATTTTTAAATATTTTAAACTTAAATTTGCATGTAGGTCAAAGATATCGGATGTTTATATCATGAAAACTTTGCATAAAAATTTAATTAATTTTAGTATATACATACTGGCTGCTTTTGTTTTGCTTTGGACTGGGTGCGCCACCTGCGAAACAACTATAAACCCTGTAAAAGTTCAAGAATATAAACCTTCCTATTTAAAAGGGTTTACATTAATTACAGACAGTGAAATGCCTGCTGTGGGTCGCATTACTGATTACGATGGTAGGTTAATTGGAAGCGCAACTCTTTTAGACTCACACCATATACTTACGGCAGGACATGTAGTAGATGATTCAGAATTCCATTGGTTTGAAACTAATGGAATGCGGTACTGCATAGATAGCATTACACTTCCCCCTCTATTTAAAATAGGCTCTATTTATATTCTTGATGCTGCTATAGCTAAACTATATGAACCGTGTTTAGAGGAGCCTATGCAGATCTGCACTAAAGATCTAGTTCGAGGAGAGTCTCTTACAGTCGTGGGTCACGGGGGAAAATACAGAAAGAAAAGCGACCTTAACACTTTTTGCTACTACGGTACTTTAAAAGAAGACCCTTTTTATATCAAAATGCTTTGCTACAAAGGAACTATCTGGTATGGCGATTCTGGCGGTCCAGTTTTAAATCAAAATAATGAAATAGTCGGAATTGTTTCTTCAATAGGCTTTATGCGAGGAGTCTTATATGAAAACTCCGCTACAAAAATAGAACGTATTGCCCCTTGGATAATTTTAGTACTTAAAAAACCAGACCAGTAAACGCTATTCCTTAGTAGCGCTGAGGGTGTAAAAATACCCCCTGTTTGTGTTATACATACATGCAGGATCTATAGGTATTCCAATAACTCTGTTGGACCACCAAAACAATGTAGATCCTTCAAGAAAGAGGAAACACATGAGTAACGACGTTACTGAAGATTCGCACCGGATCGCCTCGACGCTTGACCGCATGTTCCAACGTGCGGACTCGCTACCTGACAGTGCGGACCCCTGTACGGAGACTGCCTACCTATGGCATGGAACTCCATTCTCAGGACCCCACGGGTTGAATGTGCTGGATCATAAGTTGCCGATGACCTGCATCCGCAGTCTTGGCACGTACTCTCAGCTGGTGGAAGAAGGCGCTGATTCCGTAGTGGCGCTTCTTGGAGACCACGACATTCCATCTCAGTGGCACTGCAACTGGATATACCTTTGCGGCATAGGAGCCAGGAGATTTGTGGTTCAGTTCTTTACTCCAGGCTACGTGGAGAAGGTGGGCCGAGACGGGGATGAACCAATTCGCTTTCCTTACAAGATCGTTGGTCGGGGCTGGGTCACTGGTCTGCATGCCGGCACCAAGACTGACGAAAAGATGTACGCGATCGTGTACAAGGAGGTAAACGATAAGCAGGTTACTGACTCCAAGGGTGGAAAGGACCCGGTGTCCTAAGGATAAGGGATTTAGGTCAGCCACGGGGCTGACCTTTTTTTAGGTATTAAATAGGGGGGTATTTTAAGGCCTAAAATAGGCCTCTATTTGAGGTATATATACATGAAGGAAAGGTATAACTTTCAAACACACGTTTGAATACCTTTATTCCGTCGTGGTAAGCAGTTTTAAAAGTCTGCCCCATGCTGTAACAAAACTTGGAGACAATCCCATGCCGACAATCGGTAAAATTTTGGCAGTGATCGGAACGATCGCCATACTAATCGGAGCAATGCTTTTCCTCGTCTTCGCCGTCGAGATAGTCTTCTGGATCATCAATCAGGCCTTTCGCCTTGCCTACAGTGCCTACAGAGGCGCATGCCGGGAGGGGCGCAGGCTGATGAACTCAGTTAGAACCATCAAGACCGGCAAGTACGCCGGCCGCAAGGTCTATACCGTTAGCGATGGTGTCGAAGTCCTTGCATGACGCCAAAGTATAAGGGGTTTAGGTCAGCCACGGGGCTGACCTTTTTTTAGGTATTAAATAGGGGGGTGTCTCAAGGCCTAAAATAGGCCTCTATTTGTGCTATATATACATGATGGAAAGGCGTACCTTTCAAACACACGTTTGAACGCTTTTATTCGTCCGTCGTGGTAAGCAGTTTTAAAAGTCTGCCCCATGCCGTAATAAAACTTGGAGATTTGGCCATGAAAACTTACTGGGTTGTTAACGGAGTCGTCTACTGGACGTATTCTGAGGCCTTGGAAGCCATGAAAGGCTGAACAACGAAGGGCGGCTTAACAGCCGCCCTTCACTTTTTTTTTCAGTATTGAAAATAATCATGTCAACAGTCATCAAATTTCTCATTTAAGTCATTATTTAACAATATAAGGAGTATAAATGATAGACATTACGTATTCAAGAACCGGACTGCCGTGTATATGGGAGTCCGGCGGCGGTAGAACCAACTCCGGTCGCAGTCAAATAGTGTGCGATCGTAGCGGATTACCAATATCCCCCCTTTACATCAAACAAAGAGGCGTTTTGGCATGCGGTGAACACGCTCTTTTCCATGTGAAGCCCGGCACATATGTCATAGGGGCATCACGGCGTCACTCAGATTATGAAATATTAATCTATGTAGTGGAAGACAATCCGGTTCGATTAAATCTAGTCTACTCATACTGCCAAGGAGAGTGGGCTTTAGATCCTCCTGCCGAATTGGAAGACGCCATAGAGGCAGCAAAAAGGAAGACGACAGAGTACCACTGCCGTCGACCAGTTTACTTCAAATAATGCCCTAAAATAAGGGTTAAAACGTGGTATAGATATATACACCGGTCCTATAGGTATTGCTGGGCGTTCCAGAGTACCCAATAGGCCACATTAAGGAGATAGTGTCAATGAAGAAGACCCTTTTGTTCGTGTTGTCTGTGTTTCTCGCTATTGGACTACCGATGGTGCTGATCTGGGGAGCTTATCAGACTGCCGTTGCGGCGACAAATGCTCCAACAGTTCCGGCCATCCCGGTCGTCCTGGACTCAGGCGAACGCTGGTACGACCCATTCTCATGGGGATTGGATGAGGCTGCGGCAATCGCAACTCAACAGGCACAAGAAGCTGCCACCCGCACGACTAAAGCCGTGACGACGTGGACTAGCAGTATGTTCCTGCTGACTGGCCTTCTGGTTACCATTGCAGTCGGTATTTGGAGTGGAGTTAGAGAGCAATCACAGCTCAAAAACTCCTGGCAGAAGTTTCGCATCGAGTCGTTAGGTGGTGAAATGACTTCTGGTTCAACTCCAAATCAAGTTCCTCCTAATTCGGAAGACACCGATACGGAAGAGCAAGACTCGGTAGTAGCTGGGAAGGCCGCAAAAAGCCATCCTAACCAGCGCCGCTGAGCCTGAGGTCGCAGACAAACCCGGGCGCCCTGTACAGGGCGCCCGGGCTCTCTTTTAACAAAACATTCTCGACTATGCGAGTATAAATAGGGTATTAAGCATAGTGCGTTCATATAAATCTACGAATTTATACTGAGGTTACTCTAGTCACAGCTTGAGAGCTACGAAGAAGTGAAACAACTTCGATATGCTCTAGTTTCACAAGACTCATGACTAACTAGCAGATGTAGTTCAGGGTCCCTACCTCTGTTAGAATTGAGGAACAATATGAGACCTTACATGGGCACACTGTGGGGAAACCCACAGTGTGCTTTTCTTTGGCAGTAATCTTATAGATTTACTTGAATCAACTAAGTTGCCGCCAAAAAGTTGCATACGTACCGATGTAACTAAAAAAATAAAGTATTAGCGGTACAAACACACACAGCATGTAGGTATTGCTGGGCGTTCCAGACTACTTATATGTGCATTTGGAGACAACAGCATGAATATCGTTAGGAGTATTTTTTCAAACATTGTTTGTTTCGGCATTGGCGTCATGGTTGCAAGTTTTTATGCGGCTTCGTCGGCAGCTACGGCTTCGTCGGCAGCTACGGCTCCGTCAGCAGCTGCGGTTCCATCGGTGGCTGTGGTTCCATCGGTGGCTGTGGTTCCATCGGCAGCTGCGGTTCCATCGGTGGCTGCGGCTTCGTCAGCAGCTACGGCTCCGTCGGCAAATAAAACTTTGGCACCAATTCTGATGTTGCCTGATTCGAATACCCCTAAGATTCTTAATAGTCTTTCAGATCGAATCAGATCGGCAAATTCGGCAGTAAAACGCGCTGATGAGCGTTTGCAGTCACTGCAGGAAGATCAGAAAAAGTCGGTCAGCACTAGCCAGATTCTGACGGAACTAGTGCCCGTCTACTACGAAGAGGACTACTCAACTCTTTACGCAGAGGCGAAAACAGCAGGAGTCGAAATGATTCCTCATTTTGGTAACACCATAAAAACGGCATACACTTTAGCCAATAAAGAGAATATGCCGGAAGTTCGCATTGTGAAAATTGCCAAGGTTACCCGCCTTGGCAGCGCCTTCACAGTGCAAGTCTTGGACCAGTCCACCTTACACCTACCAGAGTACGAAGACCTCATCGAGTTTATCGCTACTAATGGTGGAAATTCTGAGACTTTGGAGATAATTCAGGTGGAACGCATAAATGATGAGCGCGAGCTTGAATCATTAGCGAACCCCACTTGGAGTCAGTTCTTCAAATGGTGGTGGAACAGCTGAGCAAGTACCAAGGTTGGGTGTCATCCATAAACACCATCTTTCTCGACTATGCGAGTATAAACGTTAGACAAGGGTCTAAGGTCATAGTACATCCCACATAGATCAGCAGGTCTGTGTGGGTGTGGGTTTTTAATCCCACTTCAGCTGAAGACCTAACCC